>Ga0209628_10003893_pt1 | contig 10607 bp, 9 predicted proteins | sample TergutCu122P4_FD_187285 | JGI IMG/M metagenome (GOLD analysis project Ga0209628, IMG submission 187285) | Cubitermes ugandensis P4 segment gut microbial communities from Kakamega Forest, Kenya - Cu122 P4 (SPAdes) (version 2) | ecosystem: Host-associated > Arthropoda: Insects > Digestive system >... | reverse complement strand
GGTTCCGCGTTTATATATTTATACATATCCCTATATAATTTTAATATATCTTTTGAATCGACAAACATCGAATATATTTTATTTTTTAATTGAATCTTTTTAATTTTTGTTTGTTTGATATCGTAATAATCCATGATCCTGTCGATCAAATCTTCGATAATCATGTCAAGACGTTTCATTGCGGGAAATCTTTTATACGCGTTAAACCTGTCTCGCAAATAAAATTCAGATATTTCATATACTCTACCCAAATTATAATCGCTGTTGTCATCTTGTATATATTCAAATGTTTCGGGAATAAAATTCGTTTTTTCCAAATATTCGATATATTCGTTCATTTTATTCAAAAATTCATTTGTCGATTTAAATTTTAACCGTTCGATTAATTTACCGTCATAATTTTCGAGAAGATTTGAAATTTGGCTGTAAAAATTTTGATATTCGCAATATTCGTCGAGTTCGTGTTCAGCGATATCGTCAAAAGTCATTTGTAAAATATGATCTTCCCCAAGTTCCGGTAAAACATTTGATATATAATCAGAAAATACTTTGTTTGGCGATATAATCATAATATTTTCAGAAAATATTTTGTCTTTTAGCCAATATAAAAGATATGCGACCCTGTGTAACGCAATCGAAGTTTTACCCGAACCCGCAACGCCTTGTATAATCAAAACGTCGGATTTTTCGTCGCGTATGATCGCGTTTTGTTCTTTTTGAATCGTCGCGACGATATTTTTCATTTTATCGCTTGTGTTTTTGCTTAATTGTTCTTGAAGTATTTCATCGTCGATCGTCAAATCGCTTTCGAACATATATTCCATATCGCCGTTATTGATTTTATATTGCCTTTTTAGATTTATTTCGCCTCCCATGATCCCTTTTGGAGCATTATACTGCGCTCTACCGGTTTCGTAATCGTAAAACATACTCGCAATCGGAGAGCGCCAATCATAAATTATATTTTTTATATTTTTTATATAAGAATGGATCCCTACATAAATCTGGAAATTTCCGGAATTGTCAATAATCGAACCTCTTTTTATGCTATCGGCGGATTTTTTATCGTCGAAGAAAAAAGAAATTCTTCCAAAATAGGGAGAATTAATCATCTTCTGAAGTCTTTTATCTTTAATATTTAAATTATACGCCGAACCGATCATGCTTGCGAGAAATAACCTGTTCATTTGAACTTCCTGCGGGTCCATGTCATAAACTTTGTCGTACATATATTTTTTTGCATCTTGTATCGTCGCGCTTTCGTTTGACATTTCTTCTCTTATTTTTTCTCTTTCTTCATGTAATCCTTTCAAAATTTCTTTTAAATATGCGATTTCATTTTCTTTCGTTAAATTAAAGTCCGTTTTAAAGTCAGTTTCGCCGGTTATCATAAAAAACACACCCTTCGACTTTTATTTTCTTTAATTTTTTATAAAAAAACATGCAAGAGCTTTTATTATATCATATCATAAATCAAAAATCAAGAATAATATTTGAATTTTTTATAAAATTATTTATTTATATAAAAACAAGGACACGGCAAACCCGTGTCCTTATAAAATTATTTATTAAATGTTTTAAAAGTCATAAAAGTCATTTTTCTCAAATTTATTATTCAGCTACATTTGCTTCTGCAGCTTCATCGGGTTCGATCGTTGCCGGTAATGTAACGGCAGTTGTAGGAGGTAGAATGAGTTCAGCGTATAAGCTCATAAATTGATTAAATCTTGTATATGTGGTATATCCGCCTTCGAGATTTAATAATATCGGCATCAAACCGCCATATATATCATTCCATGTAATGATATCGTTAGGAGCGAGGAATCTTTCAACTTCAACCAATTTCGATCCTAAAAGAACAGCGTTTTCATCGTAAATAAATTCAACCAATTCTGCGGGTTTAAAGTTCCTGCCGAGAGCAAGAATTGCATCTTCGCTTAATTCGCTGTATTTTTTAGATTTTAAAGCGCCGGTTGCGAGAGCGAAATCGACTGCCTGTTCATATATAGTCGCAAGCGTTTTATAATCTTTAAAATAACCCCAGTCAGTGCCGAATTTTTGGTCTACGATATTTTTGGTTTGGATTCCGTAGCCGTCGCCTTCTCTGGTTTCTTCGCCGACGTTAAATTCTATACCGTGTTTTTTCAGTAATTCAAACATTCTGAAAACAATACCGGAATATACTTGTCTGGTCAATTCATTTTCAAAACTAAATGCTTTGTTTAATTTGCTTGACGGACGGAAGAATATTTGGTTATATTTTGCGATATCTGTATTTGTCAGCAAACCAACTGCTTTGGCGTATATCAAAGCTAATTCTTGGAAATCGCTTACATTCGTATCTACATTTGCTAAAACAACTTCAGGATCGATATAATTTGAAAGAATCATGGCAGCCGCAATATAAGCGTCCCCTACTGTCAGCGCTATATCTCCCAATAAATCCAATTCAGGAGGAGGAGGAGGAATAACGGGGAGTCCGTATAATACTATTTCAGCAACGTCGCCGTGTTTAACAGGATTGAAATATGCAAAATTCTTAAAGCCTGTGTTTGATTCTTCTATAAACATATCAGCCGATATAACCTGGAATACTGCCGCTCCTGCCGCAGCGCCGCTTTTCCAAATCAAAGTAGCGGTTTCGGGATCGAAAACATCGTCGTTGAATCCGTAAATCGAAGCGCCTTCAAAACGATCCAGGAATCCGCTTCTGGGGCATATTTGGATTTGCGTAAGAATATATTCGTTTTCCATTTGCATACCGCAGTAATATTCAGGATTGCCTTGTGCCGCCGGGTCAAAGAAAGTTCCCAAATCGCCGTCAAAAGCCGCCGCTCTGCCCGTAGCGGGGTTATCTCCCCAACCGCCTACGGCGCCGATTAATTCACCGTTCATTTTTTCGCCTAAAAATTCTACTGTTAATGCGTCGAGATTTACGTCGCCTGTCGGGAATACGGCTTTGATTACATTGAGTCCTTCATTGAGGTTGGCAACTCCGACATTATAAAATTTCCAATCCTGCCAGCCGTCAGATCCGACTGCCGCGCCAAATCCGAATTTTTCGCCGTTAACATACAGTTCAACACCGCCTTTGGAACCTGCTCCCGATGCCAGCCATGCCGAGAAATTATATGCTCCGGCAAGTTCAGCGTTAACAGTATATTGAACCCAATCGCCGCCGCTGATCCATCCTATATTGTAATTCGGATCGGGAGCGTCCGCTCTGCCGTTCGAACAGCCTTCCGTTGCAACTTTTTCATCGGGCCTTCCGGCAAATGCCGGTCCCCACGGGCTGGTGCATTCAGCGTAAAATCCAATATCGAAATCTTCCGCTTCGATTACGGTTACGCCTTCGCCGACTACAAGATCTTTATACGCTTCGATTTTTTTGATTTCAAAAGCCGCAACATTCGCGTCGCCTTGCGCCCATGCGAGTTTCAAAATATTTGTACCTTCAACCAATTTTACAACTCCCACGTCATGCACAAAATAATCTCCCCAGCCTTTGGGCGTAATTTCAGGGGATCCTATTAATATGCCGTTTACGGAAATGTTCAAATGCTTTCCGGCGCCGGCGCCTGTGCTTGCCCAAACTTTAAAGTCGTATATACCCGTTTTTTCCACTGTAACTGTGTATTGAACCCATTCGTCGTCATGAGTATAACAAATTGCTCCGATTTCGCCGTAATCCGAAACAGTTGCGTTTTCTGTTTGAGGTCCGTCTTCATTTTCTTGATATTCTTTTCTGTGCGAATAATTACCGAAAGAATCTCTTGAATTAAAATACCAGCTCCAATTTCCTTCTTTTGCCCTTCCGGGGGTAGATTCGTTGAAATCTTCCGTATCAAATTCTACTGCTTTGATCAATGTTTTTCCGCTGCCGATAACAATGCCTCCGTCAACAAACGGAGCCGCCGAAACTGTCATAGGTATTACTGATAAAAATAATACTGTCGCGAGAACGATTGCCAAAATTTTCCTAAACATAAAATTCTCCTTCTTTTTTCATATTTTAATGTTTGCAAAAAATATTATATTTTGTAAAAATTACTTTATTTTATATATTAACACAAATAAGTATATCTGTCAATAATTTTTTGATAAAATTTTATAATAATTATTAAATTACTTACATGAAATATTTTATCCAAATCAGTCTTTTTTATCTACTTCGCGCCAATCATAAGATAAACTAATATTTGTATAAAAAGACAAAATATAGCGTAAAAAAAGAAAACCGCAATCGGTTCTCTTTTTAAAGAATTATGGATCATTTAAATGATTTTTTGAATCATTTTGCATTTTGTTGATTTTGGTTATTAAAATTATTTTGTGAATTTCCCGATTTTTGTTTTGAATCGGATTTGTTTGTCATTTCCTGTTGTTTGTTTTTATTTTCGGCGCCGTCGTTTTTATTTTTGCCGTTTGCATTTTTATCTTTTGATTTATCCATGAACAATATAAACCTCCAAAAATTATTATTATTTTATATTTGTTATGCAATATATATTTTTAACATATTTTTTTATATTATGCAAAATTTATTAAAAATATTTTATACGGAAAGGAATATTTTATATTATTATGAAATTAAACAGATATCCATATAAATTAAAACCTGTTTTAAAAGATATCATATGGGGAGGAACCCGACTCGCTTCGGAATATTTCAAATCCGATAATCCCAATCAAAAAATCGCGGAATCATGGGAATTGTCCGTACATAAAAATGGGGTGAATATAATCGAAAACGGCGAATATACCGGCATATCATTCGAAGAATTGTTTCATAACGATCAATCGATTATATCGCCGGATTATCATTCCGATAAATTTCCTTTACTTATAAAATATATCGACGCCGAACAGGATTTATCGGTTCAAGTTCATCCCGACAACAATTACGCGCTGAAATATGCGAACGAATCCGGTAAAACCGAAATGTGGTATATAATAGACGCGAAACCCGGATCAAAATTAGTATATGGATTAAATAATAATTATACCCGCGAAGATTTAGAAAATTTGATTGCTAACGATAAATTTATAGATTGTCTAAATTATATAGAAGTAAAACCCGGCGATACATATTTTATTCCCGCCGGATTGGTTCATGCGATCGGAGAAGGCATATTAATCGCAGAAATCCAACAAAATTCTGATACAACTTATCGTTTTTATGATTATAACCGCTCCGGCGCGGACGGAAAACCGAGAGAATTGCATATTAAACAGGCGCTTGATGTTTGTATTAAAACAAAAAGCGAATATAAAAAAGAAGAATTGAACGCAAAAATATGGAACACGTTAATTGAATGTGAATATTTTACGGTTGTTAAAATAACGCCGGTTCATAAAATTCATTTTACAATCAATAATTATTTTCATTCAATTATATGTATAGACGGCGAAGCAAATATACTGTATAACGAAGAGCTTTACAGCATAAAAAAAGGCGACAGTTATTTTCTTCCGGCAGGAATGGGCCAATATGGTATAATACAAACAAGCGAAAATTTCACTTTTCTTTTAACAACTTTAAAAAACATTATATAAAAAATATTTTGGAGGTAAATTTATCATGGGATTAATTAAAATCGGAACTCTTGTTGACGGTTTCAGCGTTTTAAAATGGATACCAAAATTAATAGAAAACAAATTCGAATGTTTTGTAGTGCATTTTTGGGAAAGTTCAAAAGATACGGATTTTGCCGAACTCGCTAAAAAAGTCAAAGACGCCATCGGAGACAGCGGAATCACGATTTCGTGCATTGGCGTTTTTTCAAATGCTTTGCGCGACGAAGAAAAAATAAAAGAATGGGAAAAATGTATTGACAACGCCCATCATTTCGGCACAAATTTAGTCACCGGATTCACGGGGCGCCTCGATGGAAAATCGGTGCCCGACAATATTCCGAAATTTAAAGAAGTTTATACGGAACTCGCGAAACGCGCACAAAACAAAGGCGTTAAAATCGCTTTTGAAAATTGTTACATGGGCGGCAACTGGCACGCCGGTTCCTGGAATATCGCGAATTCCCCTCTTGCGTGGGATATGATGTTTGACGCGGCGCCGTATGATAATATCGGAATCGAATGGGAACCTTCGCATCATTTGAATTATTTACGCGATCCTCTTGTTTCGCTTAAAAAATACGCGAAAAAAGTATTTCACATACACGGAAAAGACGCGAATATCGATTGGGATATAATTAAAGAATTCGGCGTTGACGGTGCGAAGTGGTACGCGTGCGATAGAATGCCCGGTTACGGCGATACAAACTGGAAAGAAGTTTGTACGATATTATACAAAAACGGTTATCAGGGAACGATCGATATAGAAGGATTCCATGATCCGTATTTTAGAAACGAATTGGAATTTACCGGACAAATTGCCGCATTGAAATATTTAAAAGAATGCAGGGGCGGCGAATTTGTAAAAAATCCGTAAAAAACAAATTTTTAAAAATATTTGTTGACATTTATATTTAATGGTGATATAATAAACGAACGGCAAAAATTCAAATAAAAAATATAATAATAAATATAAAAATACAGGAATAACCGCATAAAGTTTTTATGCGGTCATTCTGGTTGTTTGTTTTATTTAAAAATTAATAAGGTTTAATAAATAATTGCGACCAATAAAGCGTTCCGTTTGCCGCTTTTGCCGCTCCGACGCCGATATTCGTTACGGTTTTGCTCAGTATATTCGCTCTGTGTCCCGGTGAATCCATCCATGATTTCATAATTTCAGCCGCTGTTCTTTGTCCCATTCCGATATTTTCGGCCGCGGACGAAAAATTCAATCCTTCATGTTCCATCATATTAAACGGCGAACCGTAAATCGGCGAATTATGCGCAAAATAATTGTTTTCGATCATATCATAAGCTTTCATTCTTGCGATCCTGCATAATTCTTGATTTTTAACGAGCGCCGGTAATCCGTATTTTTCTCTTTCTTCGTTTACAAGTTTAATCACTTCATTTTCCAATACAGAAAGCGATTTTATTTCCGGGATCGTTATTTTATCCCCTACTTCTATATAATCACGGTCTTTTATTTGAGAATTTGCTTTTATTAATTCATCTACGGATATTTCATATTTTTGCGCTATTTTCCATATCGTTTCACCTTCGACGACTGTATGGGTTTTCGTTTCCGCCGATACGACCGTACTTAATAAAGCAGCTAAAATGATTAATGCGCATATAAATTTTTTTGATATTTTAAACATATTTATTTGATCCTTTCTATTTTTTTATTTTAAATTTGTAAAATTTATTTGCATTGACAATTTTATTTTATCCAAGATTTTTTAGATAAAACAAAAAAATATATAAATATTTTTTGAAACACAAGAAAAAAAAAGAAACACAGGTAAAATAAAGAAAGGCAATAAAATATATGATCGAATTAAAAAATATTTCAAAAACATTTAAAGTCGCGAGACGAAACGCCGGAGTTAAAGAAGCCGTAAAATCTATCTTTTTACGCGAATACGAATATATACGCGCATTAAAAAATATATCGTTCAAGATAAACGACGGTGAAATGGTCGGATATATAGGCCCGAACGGCGCGGGAAAAAGTTCGACGATTAAAATCATGAGCGGCATTTTAAACCCTGACAGCGGAGAATGTATAATAAACGGCAGAATTCCGTGGAAAAACAGAATCGATCACGTAAAAGAAATCGGAGTCGTTTTCGGCCAAAGAAGCCAATTATGGTGGGATGTTCCGGTTATTGATTCTTTTGAATTAATAAAAGATATATATAAAGTTTCCCATGAAACATATAAACAAAATCTCGAAGAATTAACAGCAATTCTCGATTTATCGCAAATCGTCAAAACCCCCGCAAGGCAACTCAGCCTCGGACAGCGAATGAGGTGCGAACTTGTCGCGTCGCTTTTGCACAACCCGAAAATTTTATTTCTCGACGAACCGACTATCGGCCTTGACGCCGTATCAAAAATCGCTGTACGCGGTTTTATCAAAAAAATCAATAAAGAAAGAAACACGACGATTATTTTAACCACGCACGATATGCAGGATATACAAGCTATAACCGAACGGATATTATTGATCGGCAAAGGCGAAATTTTATTGGACGGTTCGATCGGCGATTTAAAACGCGGCGATAAAAATATCGACGAAACAATCGCCGAAATGTACAAGGAGTTTGAAATATGAATCATTTAAAATTGCAAACAATTTATTGTTATATAACGCTTTTTAGAATTCGATTTATTAACAGTTTGCAATACAGGATCGCGGCATGGGCGGGACTTGCGACGCAATTTGCGTGGGGATTTATGAATTTATTATTGTTTCACGCGTTTTATACGGAAAATCCGTCAAACTTTCCAATGACTTTTGAACAATTTGCGTCCTATACATGGTTAAATCAAGCGTTATTAATGCTGTTTGCGACTTGGACTTGGGACGACAGTATTTTGAACGATATAACATCCGGGAATATCGCATATGAATTGTCGCGTCCCGTCGATTTATATAATATGTGGATCGTAAAAAATATGGCGACCCGGATTTCAAAAGTTGTTTTACGCTGCATACCTGTTTTTATTACCGCATTTATTTTACCCAAACCGTTTTGCCTGACATTGCCGAATCATTTTTTTACTTTTATATTATTTATTATTTCAGTTATATTTGCGTTTATTCTTGTAAATATATACAGCATGTTTTTTTATATCATTGCGTTTTATACTATTAATATAAACGGGATTATATTATTGGCGCTCGGCATATCGCAAATATTATCGGGATTTGTGATTCCATTGCAGTTTTTTCCCGCACCGATTTTAAAAATCGTAAATCTTTTACCGTTTGCTTCCATGCAGAATCTGCCGTTTTTTATATATTCGGGATATTGGAATACGCAGGAATCGTTAACAAAAATCATGATACAATTATTTTGGATTATCGTATTTTATATAACCGGAAAAATATTAATGAATAAAACTATGAAAAAAGTTATCGTTCAAGGAGGATAAAATGAAATTATATACAAAATTTTTGGCAATACATTTTAAAAGTTTATTGCAATATAAAGTTTCTTTTATTTTTCTTATATTCGGCAGATTTATTATAATCGCCGGAGAAATTATCGTTATATTCTTCTTATTTGATAAATATCATTCGGTCAAAGGATTTACGATCGAAGATATTTTATTATGCGCGGCAGTCGTTATCCTGGCATTTGGCATCGCCGAATGTTTCGCGCGCGGATTCGATACTTTTCCGCGTATTGTTCGCAACGGTGAATTTGACAGAATCATGGTCCGTCCCCGAAACGAAGTATTTTTAATTTTAGCCGGTAAACTCGAACTTGCGAACATCAGCAGAATTATACCGGGCGTTATTTTATTAATTTATGCGGTCAATATCGGAAATGTAATTTGGACTTTCGATAAAATTTTTACGCTTGTTTTTATGATCATATCGGGAATCGTCGTATTTTCGTCGTTATTTTTGATATACGCGGGGATTTGTTTTTTTACGCTCGAAGGTCTTGAATTTATGAACGTATTTACAGACGGAGGCAGGAATTTCGGCCAATATCCGTTTGTGATTTACGGCGAATCTATTTTAAAATTTTTAACTTTTATTATACCGCACGCATTGTTTCAATATTATCCGTTGTTGTATTTATTGGGAAAAACAACGAATCGATTTTATATGTTTACGCCGTTTATCGCGATTTTATTTATTATACCGGCATATGGATTTTGGCGTTTCGGCGTAAAAAAATATAAATCCAACGGTTCTTGATTTGTTTATATATAAATTGTATAATTATATTAAATAATAAAATACGGGAGAATAAATTTATGTTAATATCAACACAAACAGATCTATTCGGTTATAAATTCGGAGAACATGAAGCTATAAAATTGCTTGCTGAAATCGGTTATAACGCTTTGGATTATTCGATGTTTCATATGTTGGTGCAAAACAATCCGTTAAATCAAAACGATTATAAAAATTATGCCAAATCGCTTAGAAAAACCGCCGACGAAAATAATATTATATTCAATCAATCTCACGCGCCGTTTCCGTCGTATATTCAATTTCCGAATGAAAATCAAATCAATACCGGTTATAACGAAACTATTGTTTATTATATTATTCGGGCAATGGAAGTCACTTCGATTCTCGGCGGAAAAATCATGATCGTCCATCCGATTACATTACAAAATTATACATACCGGGAACAAAAAGATTTTAATATAAACTTTTTCAAAAATCTTCTCCCCTATTGTAAAAAATTTAACGTTCAAATCGCGCTTGAAAATATGTGGGGCTGGGACGATATATCCAAAAAAGCTACTATCGGCGTTTGTTCGGACGCGAATGAATTTGTGGATTATCTTGATTCGCTCGATAAAGATTATTTCGTCGCTTGTCTTGATATCGGGCACAGTGAAATGTTCAGAAACGATTCTTCTTTAACAATAGAATTAATAAACGCGCTCGGACATGACAAATTAAAAGCTTTACATATTCACGACAACAATAAATTAAATGATTTGCATACTCTGCCGTTTATTCAAAATATTAATTGGAATCAAGTTATGAA
>Ga0209628_10003892_pt1 | contig 10608 bp, 7 predicted proteins | sample TergutCu122P4_FD_187285 | JGI IMG/M metagenome (GOLD analysis project Ga0209628, IMG submission 187285) | Cubitermes ugandensis P4 segment gut microbial communities from Kakamega Forest, Kenya - Cu122 P4 (SPAdes) (version 2) | ecosystem: Host-associated > Arthropoda: Insects > Digestive system >... | reverse complement strand
GGTGTCCATCTTGAAGCTCGCGGGCCGGATGGCGAAGCTGTCGGTGGAACAGGCGGTGACGGTTGATGTGTCCTTCGTGTAGGTGATGCGCACCCGCACGTCCTTCGCGGCTTTTGCCGACTCGAAACCATTGGTGACGGTGGCGCGCCCGTCGGTCAGCTTCACCAGCGGATTCAGGGTTTGCAGCACCGTGTAATTGACCGGGCAATGGTTCTGATCGTAGTTCTCGCCCGGCGTCGCGTTCGTGTTGGCCAGCAGTTCCACCTTCACATCGTCGGTGAACCAGTCCGCTATCACATTGTCTTTATTGGCTTCTTTGTACACCGCCACCAGCTTCAGCGAGAAGGGCGTTCCCGCCAGCTTGGTATGGATCAAGCCGGTGGTGCTGTCGTCCTCCGTGTTGGTTTCGAAGGCGTTGAAGTTATTCGGATTGGGTTTGGTCGGCTCCTCCGGGGGGCCAATGGTGAAGGAGTCCGGCCCGCCAATGAAAATGGCGCTGTCGTAAGCCGTGTTGGATGTTGATGCGTTCGGGTAAGGCCCGTCGCCGATGGCGATGGTGATGGTGTGGACGCTGAAGGTTTTATCGAGCTTCGCCTCGATGGGTATTTCCTCGGTTCTGCGGTAGTAGCCGAAGTCCTTGCCGTCCACCAGCATGCTCTCGGGGATGTTCAGGACGCTGATGGGCAGATCGGTGCCCGGCAGCTTGGCGTAATTGACGCCGTCGACCCAGAAACCGAAAACGTCGTTGCCCCGGCTATTTGCCGCTTTGCGCCATTCCTCCGAGGCGAAGATGACGCTGGTCTTGATGGTGTCGATGTTGGAATTGGGGACCGTGAACTTGAAGGTCAGCACATTATGGTCTTTAACCCAGGCCCCGTTGGTGTAGCCGAGCAGCTCCGCCAGCGCGAGATATCCGTTTGTCGCCGGGGTTATCGTCCAACTGGGGCAGTTCACGCCCCAGTCGTAGCCCGGCGGGTGATTGAGTATGGCGCCGGTGCTCAGAAGCATGCGGCTGATAAGGTTGGCGGGGGGGATGGGAATGCTGGCGGGGACGTCGGAGGGCTTGTTGAGAGTCAGCGCGGTTGAGCCGCCCTGGTACTGGTAAGTGCCAATGTAGTTGATGCTGTTCGGATCCACCTTGAGATTGCTGTTGCCGTTGGTAAAGACGTAGGCCATCCACAGCCCTTCTATCAGCGGGGAGCCCATCGTGAGGGACCCGGTCCAGCCCTTCTCTTGCAAGGTGGTGAAGTCTGTGAATCCGTTGTACTTGCGCAGGGGCCAGACCCACGAATTGCTCTGGCACTGCGCCCAGGCGCTCGCAGCGCCGGTCAGGCCGAGCAGTGCGGCCAGCAGGAATCGGGTTAAACGCATGGCGTCTGGCGTCTGGCGTCTGGCGTCTGGCGTCTGGCGTCTGGCGTCTGGCGTCTGGCGTCTGGCGTCTGGCGTCTGGCGTCTGGCGAATAGGGATGTCATATCGGTTCCTTTGCTCGTGGGCGCATGGGCGGCCCGTCTGGGGCTAGTGGTCGATACTTTTGCATATTCCGGCATGTTCCGTCAATTATGAAAAATTAATTCATTATTTGGCAATTTCGCAAGATCGTGAACATGCCGGGAGGAAGCGGCGCGCCGCGATGGGCTTGTGGCGCGGGAAAACCCGTCTTCGGAAAGCGGGTAGGGCGCAATAAGCGCAGCGCATTGCGCCGATGCTTGGCCGGTTCCCCATCCGCGCCGAACGAGACGCCGCGCGATTCCGGCCTCTTGGCGCGACGGGGCGTTGAATCCTGGCGGCGCAATGCGCTTTGCTTATTGCGCCCTACCGGGTTTCGCGTTGCCGCTGCCGGCATGGATGCGCCGCTGACTCTCTCCCGGCCTTCGGCCACCCTCTCCCGCAAGCGGGAGAGGGGTGCAAAGCGCAAGGGCGCGGAAGCGCGGTCATGGGGCAAGCGCCAGGCGGCAGGGCAAGCGCCCTGTCACTTGGCGATGCCTAGGAATACCGCCAAGCATCGCTCAATCTCCGCCAGAGTATCCGCGTCGATGCGCCCGAACGCTGGCCCAACCTTGTCACGCATAACCGTTATCGCCTTGTCCACCATCACTTGCGAGGGTTTCTGCAATCCATTTTCTGTATTCGGTTGCACTGCGACGCGAAGCAAGGGCGCGGCAATCAGGGCGCTGGTGATCGGAAGGACCGTAACGCTAGCGTGCTCATTGAACTGATTGGCCTGAATCACCAAGGCGGGTCTTGGCTTGCCAAAATCACCTTGCATGGCGATGGTCACAAAATCGCCGCGCATCATGCCGCCCATCCCTCCACGTCGGCCAAGGCGTCGTCCATGAGTTGCCGCAAGGGCGCGTCGGCCGTGTCTGCCTGAGCCGCGATGCGACACTGGCGGCGGCACTCCTCCGCAAAATCCGGGCGGCGTGTGTCCGGCACCCAAATTTGAACCGGACGAAGCCCCGCCATACGAAGGGCGTCGCGGTGCTTCTGAACTCGTGAATTGACGTGCGCCATACGGGCCTCCTGATCGTTACATGCAACACATTACGCTGCCTCGGTGTTACATGCAACGTTTTCTATTGGCAACAGTGCAGCATGCCGACCGTCAATCGGAGCAAGCCCGGCCAAGAGCCAAGGCCCGACCCCGGCCCGGTCATGGGCCAGAACGCGCCCAGTTTGACCGGCCCCCCATCCGCGTCGAACGAGGCGCTGCGCGATTCCGGCGTCTTGGCGCAATGCGGCTTTGAATCCTGATGGTGCAATGCGCTTTGCTTATTGCGCCCTGCCGGGTTTCGCGTTGCCGCTGCCGGCATGGATGCGCCGCTGACCCTCTCCCGGCCTTCGGCCACCCTCTCCCGCAAGCGGGAGAGGGGAGGGTGTAAGCACTTGAACAGAAACCGCTCTAGTGAAAAATGTCGCGGATGTGCTTGGCCTGCCGGCCATCAAGCAATGGCCTGGATGCCGCCTTTTTCTACCACGGTAAGCAGGCGCAGTGCCGGGCCGCCGGGTTTTTTCACGCCACGCTCCCAGTCGGAGACGAGATTTCTGCTGACATTCAGGTAGCGGGCAAAGACCGGCTGCGACAGGCGTTCTCGCTCGCGCAGCGCGCGAATGCGCTCCGGGAGCATGGGCGATACCGGCGTCAGGCAGGTTTCGTCAAACTCGCGCAGGGTCTGCTTGTTGATGGCGCCAACTTCGTGCAGCGCCTCCATCGTTTCGTGTATGGCAGCGTAGGCGTCACTCCGGTATTTCTTCGTCATGTTCATGCACCTCCGTAAATTTTCCCTCGCCAATCAGTTTGACCAGATGCTCTTCCGTCAGTCCCAGCACATAACCCGCCGCCTTCTTGAACTCGGTCATTTCGTCATCGTCGATATTGTCGCGGTCGCTCTTGGCAAAGCCATACACGAAGAAAGACCGCTCCGCCGCTCGATACAGGATGATGGTGCGGAATCCGCCTGACTTGCCGCGCCCAGGCCGCGCCACGCGCTGTTTGATAACGCCGCCGCCCAAGTCTGCATCGACCAGGCCACGCTCGGCGCGCTTGACGGCATCCAATAGCGCCTCGTCCGATAGGCCCTGCTTGCGGGAAAATCTATCGAACCAAGCGCTCTTGAAAACCCTCACGACGCTGCTCCGGTAAAATTTATATCACACATAGTATTACATATGTCAGCGTTTCCGGCCATCCGCGCCGAACAGGGCGCTGCGCGATGTGTGATGGGGCGTTGAATCCTGGCGGCGCAATGCGATTTGCTTATTGCGCCCTGCCGGGTTTCGCGTTTGGGTTCAAGCGCATGAATTTTTCGCTGCTTGCCCCCATCCCAGCCTTCTCCCGCCAGCGGGGGAAGGAGCCAGATTCCCTCCCCTGCTTGCGGGGTAGGGTTAGAGCGATTTCGGCTCAAGCGCTTACATTTTTCCCTCTCCCGCTTGCGGGAGAGGGTGGCCGAAGGCCGGGAGAGGGGAGGCCGCGCATCCGTGCCAGCAAGGCCAAATTTTGGCACGCTGCCCTCTCCCCCGGCCCTTGGAGGGACGGCCATGCAGGGCCGTCCCGTTCCGCGGGCGCGGAGCAGCGCTCCGCGAAACCCCCGCTACACCCCGCAAGCGGGCGAGGGGTGCAAAGCGCGTGGGCGCGGAAGTCTGTGCTTGTCCGCCCTTGAATCAAAATTGCTCTATTCACCCGGCAATTACGGATTGAGATGATTTCATTGCCATTTCCTGTAGGGGCACGGCATGCCGTGCCCCTACCATGCAACCCTTAATCGCCGGTTCTATCGTCGAGCCCCCCGCCCAGCGATTGATGGAGCGCCGCCGCGCTGATGAAACGGCTGGCCTTGGCTTCGATGCGCGCGAGTCTGGCTTCTTGATAAGCCTGTTCGGCGACGAGCAGGGTCAAGCGATTGATGTCGCCGGCCTCGAGCTGGATTTGGGAGAGATCGCGGGTTTTTTTGGCGGCGGCTTCCAGGCGCTCCGTTGCTTTCAGGCTTTTGGCGTCGGCATCGAGGGCATACAGGCTGTCCGCGACATTCTGGAAGGCGCTCAGCACGGTTTGGCGATATTGCGCGATGGCCTGTTCGAGCGCGGCTTCGGCGGCCTGTTGGCGATGCTTGAGCGCGCCGAAGTCGAAAATGGGCTGGGTCAGTCCGCCCAAGAGGCTCCAAAAAATATGGCCGTCGCCAAACAGCCTGGATAGGCGCGTCGCGCTTCCGCCATGGGCGGCGGTGATCGTGAATTGCGGCAGACGGTTGGCGATGGCGAGGCCGACGTCGGCGCTGGCCGCCTGAACCTCGGCTTCCGCCGCGCGGACGTCGGGCCGGGTTTCGATCAGCGCGCTTGGTAGGCTCAAGGGCAAATGCGTCGGCAGGGTCAGCGCGTCGAGGTCGATATGAATATCGAGGGCCTCGGGCGGCTCGCCGATCAGCGCGGCGAGAAGATTGCGCGTCTGTTCCAGTTGTTTTTCGAGCGGATGAATGGCCGCATCCATCTGGGCGGCGGCGGCTTCTTGCGCGGCCAGATCGAGCGCCGATGCGAAGCCCGCCGCGAGTTGCCGGAGCACTTGGGCGCTCGCCTCATGGGCGGCGGCCAAGGCCGCTTGCCGGGCGCGTCGTTGCGCTTCCAGAGAGGCGATTTCGATGGCGGCGCAGACGACGTTGGCCGCCAGCGTGGTCTGGGCGGCGTCCCGCTCGAAGCGCTGGGCGGCTTCTTGCGCGGCGAGGGATTCGACGGCCCGGCGATTCAGTCCGAATACATCCGGCGCGTAGGCGATGCTGAGTTGCGCGGTATGGAGCGTGTAGCGCGCCTTGCCGGATTCGAGGGTGGGCGAGATGAGGCCGACGGCTTCGCGCTGGCGGCTGGCGGAATAATCCGCCTGCACGGCGGGTAAATAGCTCCCGTATTGCGCGGCCCGGTTGGCTTCTGCCCGGCGCAGGGCGGCCCGGGCGGCATCGAGGCCCGGGTTTTGGCGAAAGGCGTGTTCGACGAGGGCGTCGATGGTGGGCGAGCCGAAGGCTTGCCACCATGGTTTGGGGACTTTCGCGCCGCGGTCGAGATGCTGCGCCTCGCTTTCGCCCGCCGGGGCGGCGGCGATGGGCGCGCGCGTATAAGCCTTGGCTTCGGGGAGCGGCGGGCGGCGGTAGTCGGGGCCGACCGCGCATCCGGTAGCGCATAGGGCGAACAGGGCTAGGCTCGCGAGCCAGGGCAGGGGGTTTCTGTTATTCATCGCGGTCCTTGGGGGGCTGATGCGCGGCTTTTTTCGCCCGGCGTCGGGTGGAGGCTTCGAGCACGATGACTTGCAGGGCGGGCGTGACGATGAGCAGCATGATGGGGCCGAGCAGCATGCCGCCGACCACCACCGTGGCCAGCGGCTTTTGCACCTGGCTGCCGATGCCGGTCGAGAAGGCGGCGGGCAAGAGGCCGATCGCGGCGGAGAAGGCGGTCATCAGCATGGGCCGCATGCGATGTTCGGCGGCGGCGCGCATGGCCTCGAGCGCGCTCATGCCGTCGAGCATCAGGTGATTGAAATAGGTCAGCACCAGAATGCCGTTCATCACCGAGACGCCAAAGAGCGAGACGAAGCCGATGGCCGCCGAAATGCTCAAGTCCAGGCCGGCGAGATACAGGGCGATGATGCCGCCAGCGATCGAGAAGGGAATGGCCGCCAGGGTCAAGAGGCTGTCCCTCAGCGAATTGAAGAGGGTGAAGAGGAGCAGCAGGATGATGCCCAGCGTGATCGGGATGACCAGCGTCAAGCGATCCCTGGCGTCTTGCAGGGCGCCGAATTCGCCCGCCCAGGCGATGCGGTAGCCGTGCGGCAGCTCGACGTTGTCGCGCACGCGCGACTGCGCCTCGGCGACGGTGGAGCCCAGATCGCGGCCCCGCACGCTGAATTTGACCGGCACGAAGCGCTGATTTTTTTCGCGGTAAATGTAGGATGCGCCGGTGTCGAGGCTGATGCGGGTGAGCGCCGAAAGGGGGATATGGGCGGTCGCGCCCTCGGGCGTCGCATAGCCGACCTTGATTTGTGAAATGGCCTCCAGATTGTCGCGGTATTGCGGCGCGAGCCGCACCGTCAGCGCGAATTGCCGGTCGCCTTCGAGCACCGTCGTTGCCTCTGCGCCGCCCAGGGCGGCTTCGACGACGGCGTTGATGTCGCCGGTATTGAGCCCGAAGCGGGCGGCTTTTTCGCGGTCTACGGCGATATTGAGATTGGGTTGCCCGAGCACGCGGAATACGCCGAGATCCTCGATGCCCCGGACTTGCCGCAATTCGTGCAGCACCTGATCGGCAAGCTTTTCGAGCATCGCGAGATCGGCTCCGATGATCTTGACCGAATTCGCGCCCTTGACGCCGGAGAGCCCTTCTTCAATATTGTCTTGAATATATTGAGAAAAATTGAATTCAATGCCGGGGAATTCGTCGGCGAAGCTTTTTTGCAAGGCGCTGACCAGCTTCTCCTTGCTATGGCCGCGCGGCCATAGCTCGAAGGGTTTGAGCGGCACGAAGAGCTCGGCGTTATAGAAGCCGGAGGCATCGCTGCCGTCGTCGGGGCGGCCATGCTGGGAGACGACGGTAATGACTTCGGGATGGGCCTTGACCAGTTCGCGCATGCGCTTGACCTTGTCCGCGCCGGCTTCGAGCGACATGGTGGTCGGCATGGTGGCGCGTATCCATAAATTGCCTTCTTCCAGCGCGGGCAGAAATTCCGAGCCGATGAAGGGCAAGAGCGAGCCCGAAAAGGCAAGAAAAGCGAGGCCGATGGCAAGCGTGGTTTTGCGCCGGCAGAGCGCCCAGTCGAGCAAGGGGGTGTAGGCGCGGCGAATGGCGCTCACGATCCGGGTTTCTTTTTCCTCGATTTTTTTGGGCAGGAGCAGCGCGGCCAGCACCGGCGTTACCGTGAAGGTCGCGATCAGCGCGCCGGTCAGCGCATAGGCGTAGGTGCGCGCCATGGGCCCGAAAATCTGGCCTTCGACGCCTTGCATGGTAAAGAGCGGGATGAAGGCGGCGACGGTGATGGCGGATGAGAACAGCACGGCGCGGTCGACTTGCAAGGCGGAGAGAAAAATCATCCGCAGACGCGTCGGCCAGACCGGCGCGTGCCGCCCGCTCATCGCGCTGCCGGCGGGGGACTGCGCGAGCTGGTCGAGCAATTCGGCGCGTTCTTCCTTGCTCTTTTGAAAATTGCGGAAAATGTTCTCGACCAGAATGACCGCCGAATCGACGATGATGCCGAAATCCACCGCGCCCAAGGAGAGCAGGTTGGCCGATTCGCCCGTCAGCGCCAGGAGAATGATGCTGAAAAACAAGGCAAAGGGAATGCTCGCGCCGACGATGATGGCGCTGCGCAGATTGCCGAGAAAAATCCACTGGATCAGAAAAACCAGCAGGCAGCCGGTCATCAGGTTGTGCAGCACGGTGTGCGTGGTGAGGCCGACGAGGACGCCGCGATCGTAAATGGGCGTCATCTTGACGCCGGGCGGCAGCGCGCCGTCGCGGTTGATTTCCTCGACCTCGCGCGTAAGCCTTGTGACGACCTCATTGGTTTGCTGGGTGCGGTTCATCACCACGATGCCGGTGACGACATCATCCTCCCCATCGCGCCCCGCCCGGCCGAGCCGCGGCGCGTGGCCGATCTCGACCTGGGCCACGTCCTTGACGCGAACCGGCGTGCCGCGATGCTGTAGAAGCACGATATTGCCGATGTCGGCGGTATCGCGAATCAGCCCGATGCCGCGAATATTCACCGACTGCTGCCCGATATTGACGGTGCGCCCGCCGACATTGCTGTTGGCGTTGCCGATCGCCTCGATGATCTGCGGCAAGGTGACGCCGTAAGCCTGAAGCCTTACGAGATCGGCATTGACCCCATATTCCTTCGTCGCGCCGCCCCAGGTCACGACCTGGGCGACGCCGGGCACGGTCAAGAGGCGCGGGGTCACGACCCAGTCTTGTAGCGCGCGCAATTCGGCGAGTCCGAGAGAATCCGGGCCGACAAGCTGGTAGCGGAAAATTTCGCCAACCAGGCTCGATGCCTGAATTTCCGGCTGCACGCCCTTGGGCAGAGTCACATTTTGTTGCAGGCTCAGCGCGGCCTGGGTGTAGGCGAAGTGATAGTCGATGCCATATTTGAAGGTCACGCGCACAAAGGAGAGGCCGTAAAACGAGGTCGAGCGAATGCTGTCGACGCCCGGCGTCGTGGCGAGCCCGATTTCCATCGGACGCGTGTAATAGCGCTCCATTTCCTCGGCCGACAGCCCGGGGGCCTGGGCCGTGATTTCCAGAATCACCGGCGCGGGATTGGGATAAGCCTCGACATTGAGCCGCTCATAGGCGACAAAACCCGCCACGCTGAAGGCGAAGAGGGCGAGCAGAACGATGGTCCGCCGCGTCAGCGCGAAAGAGAGAATGCCGCCGAGCATGCCGTGTCCTTATGTTGTTGTATTTGTTTGCCAAGCGGCTAATCAGTTTGTATTGATGCCCCCATCCCAGCCTTCCCCCGCTGGCGGGGCATAGGTATCTACACATTCCCGATTCCTCCTGCTGGCCTCATACTTCGGGCCTCACGGGCGAATTGAGCGATCTCTTCGGGTGAGTAATGCGCCAGGGTTTCATTCATCACAAACAACAGGTACATCCCGGCCAGCAGCGCACTGGCCGTCACCGGCCTGGTGCGCTTCATCTGCCGCCCGGAGAGACGGACCAAAAAGGTTCGCGTGCGCTCGGCGCTTTCACCCTGCGCTCGCTCCAGCCGCCACGCCAACGCACACGCCTGCGACGCGATCAGCAAGCGCTTGAAGATCGCCTCCCCGCTTTCCTGCTCCCAGTGCTCCACCTGCTGACCCGCGCCCTTGAGCAGCTTGAAGTACGACTCGATCCGCCAACGCCAGTAGTACCACAGCGCCAACTCTCCCGCCTCGACCGCTTCGGGCACGTTACTCAACAAATACCACTGGGCCAGTACCTTGCCCGCTTCGTCTCGTACTTCACCGACCACCAACCTGACCTTCAGGGCTTCTCCCTTGACCGGAGGAACGCGCTTGCCTTGTCCGTCCAGCGCCTTGGGACGGGCCGCACGACTGACAACGACCAGCGTGCTGGCAATCCATTGCACGGCTTCTCGCCCTTGGTACGATACCTGCCGCTGCGGCTGGAAGTCCAATCCCTGCGCGACCGCGCTCAGCGCCATCGAGCGATCTTGCCATTTCACTTGGCTGCCAGCCTTCACCCGCACCAGCCACCGATGACCGGCGGCGCTCCATTGGCGCAGATGCCCGATCGAGTCCGCTTCACGATCCACGATGTGCACCAGCGGGCATCCCAGCGCCTGGCGTTGCAGCCAGCCCATGCGCTCGCTCAACTCGTCAAGGTGCGATTGCTGGGGTAATACGCCATCGGCGCGACTGCTCAGCAGTCCCTCGGCGGTACGAAGATTCTGGACCGGCGCACAGATCGTCGCGCCATCGCGGTCGCTGACCAGCACGGTACTTTGCAGGTCGTAACCGACATCATGCTGGTGCGTCATGCGGATCCGGTCACGTTTGCTGCCATGGGTGCGAAAGTTCAGTCTGGACCAATCATGGACGGCCAGTGCATAGGCGTCACAACTCTCCTCAATGCCTTGGCGGGCCATGTCAAGCAAGGGGACAACCAAATCCACAGGCTTGACACGCGGATTGCCCAGAAAGCGCCACAATGCCTGTGTGTCAGCCAGGCTCGACTGTTCGCCAGGCAGCGACTTCATGCCCGCCGCCAAGCTCGGCACACCAGCGGCATGCTGCATCACCAAACGATGTGCCCGCCTGCGCAGACGAGGCTCCAAGGTCGAAAAATCAATGGCATACTGCTTATTATCAACGTTTTGGGTGAGATGTGTAGATACCTATGCCCGGCGAGCCGAGGTCGGAGTCGGGCCGGCAATTGGATCGTGCATAATTCATTTCGTCAAAGAAGAGGATCAGGGGGATGTGTGGCGACGCTTATTCCGGCGATTGGCGCTTGCGTGTCGCGCATGACGGGCGGGGAAAAGCGCTTTGCCCAGCGCCTCGAAAGCAAGCTCGAAGAGGATTGGCTGTGCTGGTACGACGTGCCGCTTGGCCCGCGCAATCTCCATCCCG
>Ga0209628_10003891_pt1 | contig 10610 bp, 5 predicted proteins | sample TergutCu122P4_FD_187285 | JGI IMG/M metagenome (GOLD analysis project Ga0209628, IMG submission 187285) | Cubitermes ugandensis P4 segment gut microbial communities from Kakamega Forest, Kenya - Cu122 P4 (SPAdes) (version 2) | ecosystem: Host-associated > Arthropoda: Insects > Digestive system >... | reverse complement strand
GAAACATGTTGAGTAAGCAATAAGATCTGCAATAAAAACCTCTGTTGCATCTAGTTGGCATTTTATTTCCACATATTAACGAAGATGCACGGTCAAAATCACACCAGATTCTGAAAAATATGGAGAGCTATCATCAATTCTTTGCCATCCTGTTCCGAATAGCCCCTACATGTAGTCTATTAAAAGACGTGGTTATTATCCCAGAAGCTACAGCTTTCAATGGTACAATGAATAGCGAATAATTAATTGAAGAACTTTGAAAGGAGGGGATTGTTATTTATGGTTATGCAATAAAAGTTGTATTTCCTTGAAGAAACTGAGGAAATCCACGAAAGCCCTAAGTCATTATGGTTGGTTCTCCTATTTAGCCTCGAAGAAGCGCTTTTTCATATCCTGTCATTACTCTGTACCATGCAGTAAATCGATTTTTTACGTACTGGTACGTACGGTACTTGGCGGAGACAGTCGAGACAGTTGAGGCAACGAAGAAGTAACCATATTTTGTGAGGCAATTGTACCGTCGACAATTGCCAACAAATATAATTTTACATAGTGGATATTCCCAAGTAATTGAAGAAGAATTGTTTAAAATACATGACAGGCATATTAAGTGAAACAGCAATTTTATTTATCTCTGAATTTTCCGTGAAATTTTAAGGGCGTTTTATATTAAGAACGTAAACATCTCATACCGAAATCAGATCTGAAACAAAGAGTGCTTCTGTTTCTGTGTCAATATAGCGTGAGTCTGAGACATATTGTGAAATTACGTACATGGCAAATTACATCTTTCACATCACAGAAAGTTCGTTCATAAAATAAGTGGTAGCATATTTATTCAATTGAAATTTCTTGTTGAAATATTTTATTTAAAAAAAAAAGAAATTTCTTCTTTTTTTTTCCTTTTTGGTTACGCTAATAAACACGATTTATAATTACTAGTCCAGTCAAAAGATATCAACTAATAATTAAACCAACTCTATACAGAACGCTGAGGCTACCCACCCACCTAATTTAATGTAATGTCTTCTACATGTTTCGGCTAGTATGAGCTATTACCAAGTTCAGTACAACAAGTGAAAGTATAAATATTATATACGTACACGTTTATATGTAAGGAGCGTGCACATTAATTCAAAATTGAAGCTAAATTAAGGAACCAGTGGCTGAGAACTCAAAGAATATTTTATTCTTAACATAATACTGTTGTTTTGAACAGGAGTTGTGTACAGTGGTATGTAGTGACGTCATTCGTCTATTACAAGCGCTACAGTAGGGATACCTATCAACAATATGAAGGAAAGAGTTCTATATAATTTCTTTGTTTATTAAGTTTATTAAAGATACACGTAGCAATCAATTTAGTAGACACGAATCCACAACGACTTCATGGAAAATATTGTATGCACTAAGAAAGCACGTCCCTTGTAATTTATTTTTAGAAAAAGCAGGGCCAATAGGGAATATTTTATCAATACATTTTATAAGTGTTAACATATAATTAAGAAGGAATAGGGGTGTTCTCAGTGATAGATATCTTCGTATGTGGAATTAGGTTGTCTCCATGCGGTATGCTTTAAAAGAAGTCTTCAGTGTTAGGTGCAATTCAATAGTGTTCTAGGTCTAGCATACCAATTTTATAACGGAATTTCATGAAAATTCTGAATTTTATAGTAATGTGATCATCAGTAATAGCCGTTATATGATTATTATAATTTCATACCTGAAAGAAACATTTCCCGGCCACCTGCTCCTCCTTCGCCTCTGTTAAGTTCTTCTTCTTCTTCTGGGGCTGCACTCTCCAAGAACGTTAAGCGCCTCCGTAGTTTCTCTTTTCCATCCATTCCTATCCTGCGCTACTTGTCTCCAATTAATAATTTCCACCTTTATTGTATGATTCTGTCCATCATCTTTCCATCTAAATTCGGGTCTCACCTTAGATAATTTTCTGAGTCTGCTAATTTGTCGTGTGAAACTTGAGATGTTCATTATCGGCGCTGCAGCCCAACGCGGGCAATGGTCTCCACATTTTGAGGTTTCTAAATCACACACAACAACGCACCACAGTAAGTAGGACTCCTCTGAACGACTGATTAACCCGACGAAGAAACCTCTACCTGACAACACACAACACTCACAACAAACACCCAACCCCCCCGGCGGGACTCGAACTCACAGTCTCAACAGGCGAGAGACCGTAGACCTACGCCTTAGAGCGCTCGTCCACTGGGACCGAAATTATTGCGTATAATTTGTATAAAGCCTGTTCCTTACTTGCGTTGAATATATGGATAATATTAGAAGACACACGTGACATTTTTGTTTCTTAAGGGCCTAAATACGAGTATTAAATTTATGGTCTTCTGAGATACGATGCATGTAGTCAGGTAGGTAAGTATCGATGTTCAGGGGGAGATTGCTAACTGTTTCTTCATGACATTACTTATACGCTCAACGTCCATGCCAATTTTAGCATGTGTCAGCATAAATTAATTAAATTTTGAGATAAATGTATTGCTTAGATTGACAGTAGAGCAGTGAGAAACCAGCTGCTATAAGTAGTTCTCTGTTGGGCTTCTAACATTTTGATATTCCATATATTGCACCAAGTGTGACAAAAATGGTAAAATTTTATTAGAATTTTATTGCGGAAAATCAAATTTTCGTCTAGAGAAATTATCAAGTACATTTTCCAGTGAATTACGCTGTTTATTAAAAATAAATAGATAAATTCATTTATTGCATAGTCTGTCTGAAGACCGGTCCAAAACGAGTTCTGCACAAAGTGGGATCTAGTGTTCCATTCTTCAGTCGCTAATATCCTTTCGTCTCCGTAAGGTCATCCAGTATCTGTTAAAGTTTCTTCCTGATTTTTCCTTCATTTTTATCATTCTTTTTATCTTTCTTTCAGTAACGTGTTTTATAAGGCGGTTCCTACTTTAGATGCGCAGTCAAATTAGATCTCCTCCTTCTACGTATTTCATGTAATATATTTCTTTCCTCCTTGGGTCTCCGCAATACTTCGTCCAAATAATCTTCTCCATCCTTCTCCATTATCATATGTTAAAACATACCAATTTTTATGATCTACTTTCTGACGTGTCCAATTGAAGATTATACCAAACAAATATCTTTAATGTACAGAGCCGTAGAAAGTGACTGTCTGAAATAGACGTCACATGTCCCTCACGTATTACAAATAACGGAAACTGAGATATGTGTTGCATTTATGTTATTAATTCTTGCTTAACTCTAGCTGATTGATAATAGAAAATTTCGTGGACTCACTCTTATGTGACTGAAATTAAAGAATTTGAAATTAAAAGGAAGGAGTTTTTTCATTTTTAGAACTATCAGAAGCTTTTCAAAAACGAACCGGATTAAAACTGAAGTCCAGTGGTACTAAAATTTCATTTCAGCAAATATAATAGATATTTTGTCCAAAATTATACATACATATGTTAGTTATATGGAATTTCTACGATTATTTTTGTGTTTTAGAATCCTAAGTGATTATTTAAAAATTCAACCTATTATGTTACACAGAACAATTTTGCCTGTATGTATGCATTGAAAATTACTGACTTCTGAAATGCGATGCCATGACTCTGTTAGATATGTAGGGACGTTTCAGAGTAACACGCTGCCTTCATCAGTAGTGTCCATATGTACTGACGATGAAGGCAAAATTTTTTTCTGAAACGTCGGTGCATATCTACTAGACTACATGACGTCACATATATTATATTAATTTACATTTTTTTCCACATTAAACAATTTTATTCCTGTTGCTAATTTCATAATAAAATAGTTAAATATTAGAGATCAAGATTTCAGTTTGATCTTAAAACTAAAATTATTTATAGCGTTTGAAATATAAATTAAGGAATGAAAAATCCTCTACCATAAATATAAGTGCAGATATTTTTCTCCAACAATTACATCTGTATTCTTCCTATTTATTTAGCATTGTATTTTGTGGAAAATTACATATTAGAATTTACAAGCATGTAAGGAAAGCCAGTAAATATATTAGTGACATCTTTCTGTGCACACGTGATAAACAATAATATGTGCTCTATAAAAGAATCCGATTGGCCGAGACAGTGCAGTCGGTGTAATGACTAGCTAGGGGCTGGAAGGTCCGGGGATTGAATTCAGCAGAGGCGAGATTTTGTTTCAGGTCTCTTCCTCTTGGATAAAACGGCAGAAACGTGGCGTTGAAAACCCACCGCCATCTAGCACCTTTATGGCCCAATCTAGGATGAAATTTACGTTTACTTTGTAGGAGGAAAGAAACAAACTGAGCTCTCCTTTACGACGCACTATCGAACAGCTTTATTTATTCCGCAGCACCTTATTCTGAATTTCTCCCAAGGTTAATATCGACAATCTGAATCTCTTGGAATGGATTTTAAAAGACTAGTACTTATGGGTTTGATATGGTTTCGGGACGGAACGGTCAATAAATCTCTTATATTGAACATTTTTCATTCGTCTGACATCCGGCAAACCACAACAACAGACCACACATTCGCCAAGGCCTGCACAAGTGGTCGCAGCTCTACTAAATGAGAAACAAAACATTTCCATTCCGTGTTCCGTGGTTTATTACTTCCACGGTTCAAGAATGACAAAATCTAATAAAATCATGATAAGGTGTTTCTACAACCACATTCTCATTGTATGTGGAATGTTAAAGCTTGACAAATGAGAAACGTGCATGTGTTACTATAATACTGATAAGGAATAAAAAAATCCGGACCACGTCTAATTACTTCATCGAACCTTCATGGTGGGGGCGTGTTCTGAGATGAAACAGTCGAATTCCAGTAGTTTTTAGCATTTTACTTTAAGATGCTCTCAATTTTTAATTTTATAAACAATGGGGGATAGATGACTGAGTGATTATGGGCATTGGTGGTTTGACAATGGCAGAGAAAAACATGAGCACCCTGAGAAAAATCTATTCCAGTGCCAGTCCCCCATACGACTGCCCTAGGCTTAAATCCGAGCCCTCGGGCGAAGAAGTAGGTGGTCAAGACCCTGGTACGGCCAGAGTTACTATTGGACATTTCACATAAAACTTAGGTCTGTGGCTTCATTGTATGTACGTCGAGATATTGTGATTGTTCCGATAGCTGTCTGTGGAATTCTGCCAGTTATTGAGAGGAATTATTGTTCAGAATTAAATTTAAACGGAACAGACAATACAGCCTAATGTATAATATTTAATTTTTTTTCTTTTAAGTGTATGTCGTGAATCAGTTGTTTCCAAACAAATGTTTTTCTCTTCCAGTGGCTATTATAAAGCACAGAATTAATGCTGATTATATTTTTACTTGAGTTCGGAAAAAATGGAAGAAAGTGCTTCCGTAGATTCAAGTCTTTTGGCATGTTACGCTATGTCTACTAGTAAATAGTTACCAAAAATATGGAGGAATGTAAGCCATCAAAGCAGGCAAGCAGCCGAAAAACAGTCCTTGACCAGGAAGATAGAGGCCTACGCTTTTTCGGGACGTTGGTAACTAGTTAGATGTAACATTGACCGTTTGGTAACTCTTTAAAAGTAGACTACGTGACGTCCCAGAAGGCTTGATCGGTCACCAACACCGTTGTAAGACACTCAATTCTCGTAAAGAAACTAAGATTTCGGGCTTACTAACCAGAAAGATTTCGGTCAGGAAGAATCGAGTCTGCCCACTAACGTACTGCGGAGCCTTTACCCAATGTAACTTGACCCTGCAGTATTATTTTCTGAGAGGATGCCAAAGCATTAACCACTTGGCTTTACAAGAGTTAAACAATACGCTGTCACTCTCCGTTTTCTCTTTGGAAATGTATAGAAATAACCCCACACCTGTGCTACAAAACAAATACCTTACTGTCGAGATCAGTAATGAGTGTAGTTCTAATTACACTCACTGTCCATACCATGACCTTCACACGATCAACTCTGCATTGCTTCAATTAACAGACTAATTTCTCAGGGCGAAAAATTGTAGGGGTATTATTTATTTCGCTTCTTACTTAGGGCATGTTAAAATCAAATTTACATCAATTGCGTTTGTAAGTTCAGTTCTTATCGCACAGTGTAATTATTTTCTACTACAAAAGTAGGCCAATTTATGAGGCAAAAGAACATTATCTCTGTGAGATCCATACAAAGCAAATTTCTACACTCAGTGGGCAGAAACTTAGGCTTATTTTTTTTAATATTAACTTGATGGTACTTGAAGTAACAATTCGACTTTAAATGTTTAAAAGAGAGGAAGGGATCCTCGGTTTTTTAATATGAAATGTGTACAAATAACTTATGTTTTAAATTTATTTCTCCGATTAATTATTCAAATCTTTAATGATTCAACACAGACGAAAAGTAATGAAGATATTGTTTATGTCAAGTTTTATCCCGCTTTTAAAACTGGAAATTAAACTAATACCTATGGAGTTGGAGTAGTGTTAATAAATGAAATTTTTCTTCATTAACCTTGAACATGAAAATGTACTTTCTTGGAGGTTACGCCGTATCGAATGGTAAATTGTTATTTGAATAAGTATAATCTCCAGCATTACTACTGTGATAACTGAAAATTCGCGACTGTACTGATGCTGCACCGATTATCACGAAATCTGATATTAGGTATATTTACTAACATAATTATCGACAAGTGTAAATTGTGGTATGATCTGGAAAAATAACACTTGCTCCAGATAAACAACCTAACTTCACAACCGACTTTCTTCAAGTATCGTGAGTGAAAAACACTGAAATTTCACAGAAATGAAAAAGCGTTAGGACTACATATGTAGAAAAATAAGAAAAATATATCCTCTACTCAATAAAATTTGTGTCTAATTGGAATCAAAATAATTAAATAAATATAAAGAAAGGCGTCATAAACTGCTCTGTACGTACACTTATTAATATTTGAATGTGTTTATATCGTCGTCAGTTTAAAGGCTTTGTTTTTTTCAGAGTACTGCTTTATTCCTTACTAAAGAGGGTACAAGGAATTTATCTTCATGTGAAGCTCAAAACGTTTTAGAAAATCCTTTATATGATATGTGATGACAGTTCTCGCCCTTCTGTTCTTCCGGTAGATATACGTATCACTGGATTATCTTCTAATGCTAAATACTTTACCCGCAACAAATAATTTAGTGTCATTAAACAACAGTGGGGTGAAGAAGCGGTACAGAAAACTGCACTTTATCGTCATTAAAATTAAAGATAAAAGCACCAGTGGCGTTGTGATTGTGAGATTTTCCGCACCAGTCCAGACCGGCCCTGAGGCCCACCCAGCCTCCTGTAAAATGGGTACTGGGTCTTTCCCGGGGGTAAGGTGCTGCCGGGGTGTGACGCTGACCCCTCACCCCCTACAAGTGCAGAGGTCTAAAATAGAATAGAGCTATACTTCTGCTCTCCCTAAGGGCCTTCATGGCCTGTGAAATGGTGAAACCTGTGTATATATATATATTTGGGAGTTGTTCTATGTACTCTGGTGATTGTAATGTCACAATTTCTTTTATGGCATGTAGGCTACTTATCCCATAAAAGTTAAAAATGAACTATAGGTGTCTTGTGTCTGTTGAAGTAATAAACCTAATTATTTCAGTGAAATAATTTTTTAATCACTTGTTTTTTACGTGTTTTCACATTTATTTGCCGTTATCGGACCTTGATTTTTAATGTAGAAACGAGAATAATAATAGGATATCATATGGCAGAGAAATTTGAAAATTTTGCTTTATTTTAGGTAAATTTCTCATTTACATGCAGTACTAATTTATATCAATGTATCCGCCCTAAAATATTAAAAATATAAATTATCATATGTATATGCACATACGTGGAGAAAGCTCCAGTTTTCGATAGTGCATTGATAATCATGATCTGTTACTGAAAAAATAATTCCGAATTATTTTTAAAAAAGCTTGATTGAATTATGCACATCGGTTCGTATGGACAGAAAGATGATAGTTTACATTTGTCATATCAGGCATACGTTACACTTCCGGAAAGAATGTTTATGGGAAAACGTGTGAAACATAACTATTCTATTGAAACAAGAACATGTAATATTTGAGACACCATAAGGCAGTGAAAATGTAGCATAAATTCATGAGTCAAACAACTGTTAGACGTGACGGGTGTCTAGTAGAGTTTCGAGAAAATTTCTGCCTCCGGTTTTAAAATAAAATAACAGTTCATAACAATCATTAATATTTTGCTATGTTACACATTTTAATACCTGTGAATGATAAAGGCTTGAAATAAAACCCAAACGTGTTAGACATTAACCCTTAATCTGCCAACGACGACTATAGTCGCTCAGCCATTTAATGTTATTAAATGGCAACTGAAATTTAATCCGGTAGCCTAAGGGTTAAAATCATGTTTAAATGTAGGAGGTAGTTGTGACTGATGGTTGTACCATGTTTATTCCAATTTTTCTTTAATGACTAGATTCACGTTGCGGTAGTGACTGTCAGCCGATTGGAAAGATTTTCTGAAAGTATAGCATTCGAATATCTATCATGTTCATCAGCAGAATCCCTCCGTGGATCTAATCCATTCTTAGACGCGTCCGCAAGATTGAGAGAGAGAAAAAAAAACCAGACAAAGTTGTAGAGACACTCAAAATGCACAAATTATGGTGAATATTTTTCCCCGGAAATCGTGCTGTTTACGAGATAATGCATAAAAGTGTGATAGAGTCAAACACACCATAGATAGTAATATGGTGCATGCGCTTTGCATGTCAAACGACTAAGGCAAGAAAATAACCACCACTCAGAATACGTAATTCCATTCCATTCCATGTATGGCGCTACAGCCCCTTCCGGGCCTTGGCCTCCCTCAAAGCGTGCCTCCACTCGTCCCTGCTTTCAGCTCTTCTCCTCCATCCTCTTACTCCTAGCAGCTGTAATGCATCCCTCTGAACCACGTCTGCCCATCTGGTTCTTGGTCTTCCCACTGGTCTTGTGTTATGGAAGGTTCCATTTAAAACCTCTTTTGGGATCCTCTCTTCCTCCATTCTTATTACATGGCCCTCACACCCTAGTCTTCTGATTTTTATATCTTCCACGATGTTTAGATCGTTATATAGGGTGTACAGTTCATTATTCCGTCTGGGACGCCAGCGTCCCCCTATTGTATTGGGCCTTATATTCTTCGCAGTATTTTTCTCTCAAATGTGTTCAGCATCTGTTCTGTAGTTTGTGTTAGGGTCCAAATAACACTTCCATAACTTAATATTGGTTTAATTAATGATTTGTAAAGTTTTATTTTATTGTTCCGGTGAATTTGTTTAGATCGGAATTTGGATTGCAGGGAGCTGTAAGCTTTGTTGGCTGCTAGAATTCTAGCTTGAATTTCTTCCTTTTCTTCATTAGTGTCAGAATACGTAATACTTTTGCTTTTCCACAGCAAACATCGTTACGCGAAATCGCTTCAATGATACGTTATAAGTACGTTGTCTTTCTTGTATCGTTTATTGAAATTTAATGGTTTGAATATGATTCTTTGTCCTTTGAACTTTGTGGAATGAGTGATTACTTGTAATTCAAGACGTGGTTCAGTGATCATGTCAGCAAATGGTTCGTCTGATGTGACTTTATACGTTTTTTAAATTATCCGAAACAACGTTCTTTCGAGCTTAGAGAAATTATTGTTGATCAGATCTATACGGAATTCATTATTTTGTTTTAATTCCATCTATAAGAAACACCCACGGAATTTAATGGTCTTTTGCTCACAGAAAAAACAAATTACTGCTTCGTTAGCAACCCAACAAACTGCATATGACAAATTAAAATTTCATTTTTCATTAACTGTTGTAGCTTTCCTACATTTAGAACCATTTATAAAACTATTGTACCCGGTACTCATATTTTTCAAATGCGTTTTTAATTTCACTAGCGAATTGTATATATATATATATATATATATATATAATATTTAGTTTATATCGCGTAATTTACATACATATATATATATCTGTAAATTAATAAGCTGTCCCATATTTTACACAGCAAACAATCTGCTTCATGAATTTACCAGAAACAGCTTATCTATTAAATGCCTTAAACATTAAATTTATCTAAACGGAAAACTACTCGTACGTAACTATTGTAGGAAAGCGTCTGAAGTAGCGAATCTTCTAGAAAGCCATCTTTCCTTTTTTGCTGTGCCCTATTCACTTACATACATTGTATGTATGTATGTATGTATATTTTGATGTAGGTATGTATGTATGCATGTATGTATGTATGTTATTTCTCGTCTGTAATACTACAACTAAAACATGCAGCCGCAGAAGAATTTCTTTTCCATTTCTCGAAGATTATTCTCTCGTTCATACTGAATCAATACAATCTGAAATAGTAATTACAATTATAAAATCACAGTAGGCTCTAAAAACTGTAAATTCTTTGTACATTTTATTTACAGCATAGGGTAACATAAGTACAGGGGTGCTGATAAGTCCTTAGACCGACCAGGAAGAAAACAAGCTACAGCGACAGAAGATTTTGATGTTCATATATCCTATTTATTATCATAATTGGAGGAATATTAGTAATATATATATATATATATATATATA
>Ga0209628_10003890_pt1 | contig 10611 bp, 11 predicted proteins | sample TergutCu122P4_FD_187285 | JGI IMG/M metagenome (GOLD analysis project Ga0209628, IMG submission 187285) | Cubitermes ugandensis P4 segment gut microbial communities from Kakamega Forest, Kenya - Cu122 P4 (SPAdes) (version 2) | ecosystem: Host-associated > Arthropoda: Insects > Digestive system... | reverse complement strand
GGCTGAGTCGTCGGACCACGCTTCAACCATCCGGGGCTTGCGCCGTTGCCGTGCTTCAACAACTGCACCGGTTTCCTTGTTGATGGCGGACAAGTTCAGCGTATACCCCATGACCTCCAGATATCGTGCAACGGTGGCCAGCCGCAGGTTCTCCTCGCCACTCAGCACCTGTGACACCCGCCCCTCCGTGACCCCGGCCCGACGGGCGAGTTCCCGTTGTGACAATCCGGTCTGCGCGAAGACCCGCACCAGCAATGCGGCACCCTCGATCGAACCGCCTGCCGCCGCCATCTCAAGCGCCAGCACCGGATCCGCCTCAGCCTGTTCCACCAACGTCAACTCGCGATCAGTAATCATTGTCATGAGCCAAGTCCTCCATCGCAAATGATTCTACGGCGAACTTTAGTCATTAGTAAAACCCTCTATTCTCCTGCGACGGTCTTGAGATCGGCTTGAGGTACGTGACCTGTGAAGGCCCTCTGCACTAGGGTGGATGTGTGAATCCAGTGAACCGACCCAGTGACAACACGTCCGATACGTTTGCGGACGACTTCATGCCGGAGAGCATCGAGATCCTCCAGGCCCGCCGCGCCTCGCGCGACCTCGGAATCGAGCCGGTGACCCCGGCAGTTGCGCGTACATTGACCATGCTGGCCAAGGCGACGTCCGCGAAGTCTGTCGCCGAGATCGGTACGGGCGCCGGGGTGTCCTGCCTGGCGTTCTTCGCGGGTTTGGCCGGCGACGGGATCGTGACCAGCATCGACGTGGAGGCCGAGTACCAGGCCGCGGCGCGCGAGATCCTGAAGTCCGCCGGGATCCCCCACACCCGTTACCGCCTGATCACCGGCGAGGCCCTGACCATCCTTCCCAAGCTGACCCCGGATGCGTACGACATCGTTTTCGTCGACGCGCCGATCCTGGAGTACCCGGAATACCTGGAGGAGGGCCTGCGGATCGTACGCCCCGGTGGCCTGGTCATCCTGTATCACGTGCTGCTGGGCGGCAAGGTCGCGGACGAAACGGACTTCGAGGACGAAACAATGATCGTACGGGACACGCTCGAAGCCGCGAGGGGTCTGGAGCACCTGACGGGTGCATTCATCCCGGTCGGCGACGGCCTGTTGGTCTGCGTCGCGGGCTGAACGGCCCGGGCGTTACCTGGCGATGTCGGCGAAGGTGGCGCTGGTGAGCCGTCCGAGATCGGCGGGATCAAGACCAACAGATAAGCCCCGTTTACCTGCGGAGACATAGATCGCGTCCCACAGTTGGGCGGTCTCGTCGATGACCGTGGGCAGAGGGTTCTTCTGGCCGAGCGGGGAAATGCCGCCGAGCACGTACCCCGTACTCCGCCCAGCGACAACCGGATCAGCCAGAGCCACGCGCTTGACGCCCAGCGCGGCGGCACAGTTCCCGAGGTCGAGCTGGGAGGACACCGGCACAACTGCCACCGCAAGATGCGGCCGACCCGTTCCGCCGGAATCGACGACCAGGGTCTTGAACACCTGCAACGGCTCCAGCCCAAGAGCTCTGGCCGCCTCCAAACCGTATGACTGGCTGCGCGGGTCATGCTCATAGGAGTGCAGGGTGTACGAGACCCCCGCCTGGTCGAGCGCGACGGTCGCCGGGGTACCGCCGCTCATGGCCGCACCGCCGGGATCAAGACAGAAACACGCACGACACCAAGGGTACGGGATTGTCCCGGAAAAATACTTGACATTATTCACGCGATGGCGTAAGAATTACGTAGGGAGGGGCATCTGGTAAGCCTTGGCGCACCTCCCGAGACCCCGATCATATATCTCAGGAGCTCCCATGAGACGGCACATTTCTCTGATTCTTGCGATTGCCTGCACAACCGTACTCGCCGCTGGCACCGTAATCCTTCCCGCCCAGGCCGCGCGCCCAAATGTCGTACCCGACGCAACCCTCAGGCAATGCCTCATCAAGCTGATGGGCGACCAAGGCGTGGTACCCGCGCAGGCAGACTCGGTGTCGAAAGACGATCTCAATGCATTGGCCGCGGCCACCACTTCCCCCTATACCGTTTTTTGCAATGGCGCCGCCTCGCTGGAGGGTATTCAGTATCTGCAAGACCCGGAGTTCATCGGGCTTTACAGCGGCTATGGACAGATTTCTGATCTCGCCCCACTTGGAGGTCTCGCCAGTCTGAGCAGTGTCCACGTCGAACACAACAACATCACGGACCTGGCTCCCTTGGCCAAACTTACAAACCTCGGCGATCTCCAGTTCTCCTTCAACCAGGTCACTGACCTGACACCCGTGTCCGGGCTGGTAAACCTGCACACCATCTTTGCCACCGGAAACCCAATAGTTGATATATCCCCGTTGTCCGGCCTGAAAAAACTCCAGGTGCTTGCCCTGATAGGAAACAAAATTACCGACATCGCGCCCCTTGCAGGCTTGACCAAAGTGTGGCTCCTGGCCCTCCCGCACAACCAGATCAGCGACCTGACCCCGCTGTCATCACTGGTCAACCTCACCCACCTTGATGTGAGCAACAACCCCATCAGCGACATCACCCCATTATCCACCCTTGTCGCCCTTGAAGACCTTGACGTGTCCTTCACCGAGATCAGTGACCTTCGCCCCATCACCACCCTCAAGAATCTTGGCTTTCTGAACTGCGGGCGCACTCGGATTCAGAGTCTGGCCCCGCTTGCAGGGCTCACCAAACTGACTGTCTTGTACGCTCACACCAACAGGGTCACGGATATTGCGCCGCTGGCTGGTCTCGTCAACCTGAAAACCCTATGGATGGGTGAGAACCAACTTATTGATATTTCGTACCTCGCCCGGCTCCCGCTCTTGGCTGACCTCAACATGTCCGGCAACCACATCGTCAATGTCGCACCATTGGCCCATCTGAAGAGCCTTCGATACCTGAGGCTGGGCGGCAACCAAATATCCGATATTACTCCTCTAGCTGGTCTTGTGACACTGGAGCGTTTGGAGTTATATAACAATCAGATCACTGATATATCTGCGCTGGGGCCGCTCGTGAACCTGCAGAAACTCGACCTGTCCGGAAACAAGATCTCCTCGCTAGCCCCACTGGTGCCATGGCTGAATGATGCGGACCCCAACGACTGGATTCTTGGGGACAACTTCATCAGCGACGCATCCGCACTTGACTGGAACTCCATCGCACCCCATGTCACACAAGTCCCGAACTCTGAGCAGGCCGCCCTTAACCGACAAGCGATGACAGGGACGGCTGTCACGGGAACTCCAGTCGCTTTGCCCCAAGTGCTTCCGATAGCCAACTCCCCAAGCCCTTTGACATGGACAGTGAGCCGTGGGGATGCGACCATCGACCTGTCCAAGGGGACGGTCACATTCAAGGCTGCCGGCACCACTATCCTTCACTGGGAGGACAAAGTAACTGCGCCGTGCGATCCGTTTTCTTCGCGCCTGTGGTGCCCACAGGGTGCTGCCACTGGACAGTTCAGTCTGTTCTCAGGCCAAGTTGAGTTCACGGTCACCGACCCCAGTCCGCCGAAGCCCAACCCACAGCCGAACCCGAACCCGCAGCCCGACCCGAAGCCGCCCACACCCCCGGCGAGACCGGCAGCACTGACCGCACCCACCGGCGGGTCCGCCTCTCCCACCGGTTCGATCGCCGGCGCCACGGTCGTCCTGTTGGCCGCCATGGTCATCGGGGCTGCGCTGGTCGTCGCCGCAAGCCGTACGCGCCGCGCCCGCGGAACCGCTTGAGACGACACGGCCACCAGGCACTTGACATATCACTCAAGACGCGTGAAGAATAGCAATCGGAGAGGGTATCTGGGCTAACACTATGGGCCTTCTCCAACACGGACACGATCCCCCAAGGAGCCCCAATGCGACGTCGCGTTTCACTTAGTCTGGCCATTGTCTGTACGACATTCCTCGCCGCAGGCACCATTGCAACACCTGCCCAGGCGGCGGGCCCGAACCTCGTCCCTGACGCCAACCTGCGGGCCTGTATTGCCAGTGCCTTGCACTACTGAGGTACGGGGGCGTCTCCGGGCATGCCCGGGTATTCCGCCGCACCGGATTCCATAACCCAGGACGACCTTGACGCGCTGGCGGCGGCCAGCACACGGGATTACGGCCTAACCTGTTCCGGAGTGACCTCGCTGGAGGGTCTTCAGTACCTCAACGACCCAGAACTCTGGACACTGTCCGCGAGTTCCGGACAAGTCTCCGACTTGACGCCCCTGGCCGGCCTGACCAGCCTTCGAAACCTATTCATCCAGGACAACCAGATCAGCGACATCGGGCCACTCGCCGGACTAGCCAATTTGCGTTACCTGGATTTGACCAATAACAACATCACTAGCGTCACCCCTCTGAGCGGACTCATCATGCTGCAGACCCTGCAGTTGTCCAACAATCAGATCAGTGACTTGGCACCCCTCACAGGTCTCACCGCCCTCAAGTATCTCGACGTGTCGAGCAACAAGATCACCGACGTCACTCCCCTGGCGAGCCTAACTGCCCTCCCTTGGCTCGATGTTTCGGGTAACCAGGTTACCGATATCACTCCACTGGCGGGCCTGACTGCTCTGACAAGGCTGTTCCTGCACGACAATCACATCACCTCTGTCACGCCGATTGCCTCGATCCTGAACGGTATCGGAGCGCCGGTACAAACCATGTGGTACTGGACCCTGGACAACAACAACATCGCCGACTTGTCGGCGCTGGACTGGAACATGGTTGGACAAGAATGGTTGACCGTGCCAAGCGAGTACTCCACTGGGGTCTTCAACAACGCAGTCACGAATCAGTCTTTGACCCAGACAGCGGTGTCCAACACGACCGTGCCATTGCCTGCCGTCGCTGCTCCCGCCAACGATCCGAACCCGATCACATGGACCGTCAAGTCGGGCGACGCCACGATCAACCAGGCAGCCGGAACCATCACGTACAAATCTGCTGGTCCCGTACAACTGACCTGGTCCGATTCCTTTGATGTCAATTGCCGGCCGAGCTACGGCGCAACAACACCATGCAGCCCGGGCAACCCGACCCGCATTCCTGTGAGTTTCTTCTCCGGTACGGTCGCTGTGAACGTCACGGATTCCGGAACCCAGCCGCCCGTACCTTCCGGGCCGAACTCCGGTGGCGGGCTGGAAAATTTGCAGTCCACCGCGACGGCCGGGACGGCCCGGCTGGCTGATGGTACGGATCCGAACACCTTCGTCGTCACTGTCAGGGACGCCGGCAATGTGCCCCTGACTGGGCAAACCGGTGCCATCACGGTGACAACCCAGGCCGGGGTCACGCTGTCGGGAATCACTGACAACGGTAATGGTACGTACACGCTGGCCGCGACCTGCGCAACACCCGGCAACTACACTGTCACCATCAACGTCGCCGGTGCGGATGTCGCGCTCGTGATGGTCAACTTCGTTGCCAGCGAGACCCGGTACGCCTCTCGTACCGCCGGTGACATCCAGAACGCGGTCGGGCTCGGCTTCATCCCCGGCGAACAAGTCACCGTGACGGTTCACTCCAGCCCGCTCGACCTGGGTACGTTCAAAGCCGACGCGAACGGCAAGGTCGTTGTTTCGTTCACCGTACCGGCCGATTTCGCCACCGGGAGGCACACCGTCGAGTTCGTGGGTGCCATGTCCGGCAAGGTGATCACCGCCTTCGATGTCATCGCCAAGGCCCCGTCCAACCCGAAGGGACCCAACGCCTCCGCCCAGTCGGGCGGGTTCGCCACACCCGAATCCACCAGCGCCTCACTGTTCGCCCTGGTGATCAGCCTCGCCCTGGCTTCGATGTTCGTGGTCGCCTCCAAACGGGTCCGCCGTACGCGATAGGAAAAAGCATCGCAGCCGACGAACCCACACCCGCGACCAGGCGCCCGCTCTTGCGCCCGCGCAACGTTGTGCTCGCCGTACTGGTTGTGCTCCTGACAACGGGAATCGTCGTTGGAGCGGTCGCGTGGCACGGGATCAGCCAGGTACTGCCCGGCGGCGGCATCACGACCCCCATTGACGGCCGCTACAACATCGCCTTGCTCGGTTCGGATTCCGCGACCTGGCGCGACGGCGCCCGCATCGATTCCACGACCATTGCCAGTGTTGATGCGACGACGGGCCGTACGCTGCTGATCTCCGTACCCCGCAACCTCGTACTGATTCCCTTCCCCCAGTCGTCCCCCCTCCACGCCCTCTACCCGGACGGCTACACCTGCCCCAACCAGGAACTCGAACCCTGCATGCTGACGATGGTCTACCAGACCGGGCTCGACCACGCCGACCTGTACCCGGGCAACCCAGACCCCGGCGCCCAGGCCACCGTGGAGGCCCTGGAGGGCATCACGGGTCTGACAATGAACTACTACGCATACATCGACCTTGACGGGCTGGAGTCCCTGATCGACGCGGTGGGCGGGATAGATTTGACCATCCGTACGCGGATCCCAATCGGCGCGCTGGGCCAGACCGCCTACTGGATCGAACCCGGGCCGCACCACTTCAACGGCGAGGCCGCGGTGTGGTATATCCGCAGCCGCGTCGGAACGGACGACTACACCCGCATGACCCGCGAAAAGTGCGTCATGCTGGCGATGCTGGACCAGTTCGACCCAACAACGATGGCGACGCGGTTCCTGGGCCTGGTCGACGCGGCCGCCAAGACGGCACACACAAACATTCCCGCTTCGCAGATCAACAACCTTGCGTCCCTGGCCAAGTCAGCCCGTACGTGGACCGTCACCGGCCTCAACCTCACCCCTCCCCTGGTCAACCCCCTGCAACCCGACTACGCACAGATCACCCAGCTGGTCGCGGAAGCGGTCGCAGCGGTCAAAGCCATGGACGGCCAGCCGGCCAATACGACCCCGCGCCCGGCAGGTACAACCCCGGGCGGCGGGTCGTCAACCAGTACGACCGGGCTGGACACGGTAGATCTCAACACCAGCTGCGGCATGTGACTGGATCAGGCCCTGGCCAGGTCTTGGGCCAACACCTGCCGTGTGTACTCACTGACGGTCATGTGCTGTCGTTGCGCCTTGTCCTCGACGAGTCTCCAAAGCGCATCCGGAAGCCGAATCGTTCTCGGACGCATGGGAGAGGTGACCGCCTCCCAGGGTCGTCCCTCGACGGGAGTCACGGTGAGCGGCGCCCCCCGGAACGCGTTGTCAGCCTGATCGGCCCACTCGTCGATCATGGCCTCGGTGATGATAGTGCCGTTGTCTGCGATGTACTCAGCCATTTCGTGCCCTCCTTATCTCGTTCTTGAATGCGGTGGTGGCGTAGTTGGCGTGGATGACGAGGACCGCTTGCCCCGCCAGCGAAACAAAGACCAACTCGATTTCCCTTGCCTCGGCGTCGAATCCGATCGTTGCCCATCTGACGGGTTCACTGTCCTTGTCCCTGTGGCTGACCAACGCCGAACTGTATCCAGTCTCATAGGCGGACACAATCTGTTCATCGCGCAAACCGTGATCTCGGGCGTGCGGATGGATAATGACGCGCATACGTACAGTATGCCACAAGGAAAGCGCCACCAGTTGCGGCATGTGACCTGCGACGGCCGAACCTCGGACGAGTGGCGTTTCACTCGTAACTTGTGTTTCGCTCGTTTTACTGGATACTGAGATCATGTCAGTCGTGCAACATGTATTGGACGCAGTGGTATGGGCAGTCGCTCGTCATTCGGAACCTGCGAACGTTGCAGGGATCATGTACAAGTTGTACCATTGAGCCATGATCACCGCTACATTATCAGATTTCCGCGCCAATCAGTCGGCGCTACTTGACGTGGCGCAGCGCGAACCGGTTGAGATACTCAGCCGGGGCTCCAGGCGCCGGGCGGTTGTTGTGTCTCCCACCTTCTTCGACCAGGCATTGGCGGCCATGGAAGACGCCCTCGACGTACGTCAGGCGGCATCGGCCCGACTTGAAGAAGGCACCATCTCTCATGAAGACCTGATGTCCGATCTCGGCCTGTAGAGCAGCATGCCCGAACCAACCCATTTCACCATCTCTTATAAGCCTTCGGCGGCCAAAGCGTTCGCCAAGATTCATCCGCAAGACCAACGTCGAATCAAGGATGCTATCGAGTCGCTGGCTGAAAACCCACGCCCACCCGGCGGCATCCAACTGACCGGTGGCGATGGAGAGTGGCGCATCCGTGTTGGTGACTACCGCATAATCTATGATATCGAAGACCAGTACCTTGTCATCCTCGTCTTGCGCATAGGGCACCGCCGAGAGGTCTACCGCTGAACCAGGGCTTCCCGGGCTCGTTTCGGGAATTGGGCATGGGTTGGAGCCTTCGCCCGCGGCTGGGAGGCCAATAACCCATACCCAAGTTTTGTGAGATACGGTTGATCGGGCGCATTGGGTATGGGTCCCAAATTCAGCTTCCCAACGGGAGTACTCGCTCGGCGATGCCTTCGTCGTCGTACTTGTAGAAGACCCGGTGCTTGCTGGAGTAGGCCCAGCCGAGCGCACGGTCCGGATGGTTCCACATTGACGGACGTTCCGGGATCACTATTTCCCGCATGTGTGCCAAGATCTCTCCGGTCAGCGACAGGGCGAGCGTGCCATTGGTTTCGGTCATGGCGATCAGGCAATCGCGTACGGGATCGTAGTGCAACTCTCCCCACACCGACCCATCGCCATCGCGCGGGAACACATCACAGTCGATGTATCCGATAAGCTCCGGAAGGTTCTCGGGACCTTCATCATCAAGGAAATTCGGGACCTTTCTGAAATCCGGAACAGCAAAGATACCCAGCTCATGCTGTTCGGTCCCAGGCCGGTAATCCATTGACAGTACGAATCGGTCATTGCCCAAGAACGTGGCCGGGCGATCCCAGTTCGTTCCGGGCTCACACATCATGGCCGTGTGTTCCCACCCCTGCCTGAACTTGTCGGCGGAGAACAGTAGCGCAACGCCCCACGGCTGCCAGATCCAACCGTTGTCGAGAAAGTGGCGCGAATCCGGGGAAACGTGGAGCAGTGAGTGGAAGTAGTCGAGATCTTGTTCGTAGTCGAACTCCTCCGACCCATCCTCGCTGTCACTGGCTGGTCGCTGCGTCAGACGCTCGCCAGTTGCCGCGTCCAGGATGTCCAGCCGGTTCCATTCGGTCTGCGTGATCAGCAACGTACGTCGAGTGCCGGGTTCTTCGAGAAACCCGGCGGAGTAGCTGGAACACTCAGAGCAGTAATCCTCGCGGGACAACTCTCGTACATGCCCGGTATCCAGGTTGACCAACGCGGCATTCAGGCCGTACCTCTCCGTCACGCAGACCCAGTTTCCGTGAGCGTACATCTTGATCTCCCGCACCTCTCCCCCGGACTGGTCGATATTCGGAAGCTCCGCGATCACATAAGCGTGGGTGCTACTGCCCTCGTCGGCGCGCAGCAGTTGTCCGTTGGCGAAGAGAAGGTACGAATGGGCCGCCCGGTCATCGTCAACAATCGACCGGACCTGGACATCTGATGAATCAACATTCCCCATGTCTGACCATCCTAGGCCACGCATTCCTTAACCGCCCGGTTCTTGGGTTTTGAGCAGATCCTGCCTCCGGCAGGATGACAAGTTGTAATGTCATCAGTGCCCAACCGGAGACGTCGCTACGCGATCTTCGCCCTCCGGCGGAAGCCTTGGGGGCCCATGATGAAGCCGGCTTGTTCAAGTGCGGTTCTCCATGGCCTCGCTGCCAGGGCAGTTTCGTTGTTGATCCTTGTCAGCGTGATTTCGTCCAGCCGCCGCTGGTCGATCCAGTCGCCTACCAGCCTCAACGCCGCACCAACCTGGTCTGGGTTGCCGCCGAACGTCACCAGGGTGTGGGCTCCGCGTTCCAGGTACGCCACCGGCCAGCCGTCGTCCAACACCACCAACCCACCCGCTCCCCTTGTCGGGCGGTGGCCTTCCGAGGCCGGCCACTCCAGCGCGGCGCCCCACGGGTTCGCCGGGTCGCAGGCCGCCAGCAGCACCCAACCGGATTGGTCGTGATCCCACAGTCTGTCCGCCGCGCCCGGGAGCGCGAACTGGGCCGGGCCGAGGTTTTCGACGAAGTAGCCCCGCCGTACCATTCCCTGGGCCTCCATCGCCGACGCCACCTTGTAGACATCGAAATACGACGGTGTCATCGCCTCGGTCAGGACGCTCGCGCGGGTCAGGATTCCGTACCTGTCCAGCTGCACGCCCACCGCCTCGACTAGCCGCTCCGCCTCTTCCAACTCCTCCCCAACAACCGCGTGCCAGCGCCCGCCGACCGAAGACCTTCGCGGTACGACCGCACGCGCCAGCGTTCGCCTCCCCAGGCGCCTCACCTGGGTCGGCCGGACCTTCCGCAACGCGCCCGTACCCTGGACCAGCGCCCGTACCGGCGCCAAACCATCCGACGACACCCAGCCGGCCCAGACCAGCTCCCACAGCGCCTCGCCCGGCTGGCCCAGGTCCTCCGCCGTCCACGCGCCGCCGCCGGACAGCTTCTCCCACAACTCTTGCGCCTCCTCGCTCAGCTCTCCGACCGGGGTACGCCGCTGCAACAACGGCACATCCCCCGGCCACAAACACACCCAACCATCCTTGTTGCCGATCGTACCGTGCCCGCTCCATGTCACATCACCGCTT
>Ga0209628_10003889_pt1 | contig 10615 bp, 7 predicted proteins | sample TergutCu122P4_FD_187285 | JGI IMG/M metagenome (GOLD analysis project Ga0209628, IMG submission 187285) | Cubitermes ugandensis P4 segment gut microbial communities from Kakamega Forest, Kenya - Cu122 P4 (SPAdes) (version 2) | ecosystem: Host-associated > Arthropoda: Insects > Digestive system >... | reverse complement strand
ATCAGACATCTCCTCCGGTTTGATTTTAAACCCGAAGTTACGCTCAACGATAACTACAATATCCACAAAATCAAGACTGTCAATTCCCAAATCATCTTTTAATAATGCCTCGTCAGCAATTTTATTCTCTTCAATTTCAAGTTCTTCAACAAGAAAATGGATGACTATGTTTTTAATTTCTTCTTTTGTCATAATTGATAATTTTTTGGTTTTTTTATAATTTTTTCACAATAAGCACGCTGTTTGTTCCTCCAAATCCGAAAGAGTTTGACAGGAATGTATTTATGTTTATATCTATTCTTTTTGCGGCGATGTTCAATTTCGCAGAATATTCGTCAGGAGTTTCAAAATTAATATTTGGCGCAACGAATGAATTTTGCATCATCAGCAAGGAGTAGAGAATTTCGCTGGCACCTGCCATCCAACATTCATGCCCTGTCATTGATTTTGTGGAACTTATCAAAGGTTTGTAGGCTCCGAAAACGGCATCGAGTGCAATGGCTTCGTAGGTATCTCCTTGCGGGGTAGCGGTGGCATGGGCGTTGATGTAGTCAATCTCTTTTGCGGCAATTTGGGCATCTGCCAACGCACGATTTATGGCGATAATACTTCCGGCATCGCTGGGTTGGGAAATATTTGCGCCGTTTGAAGATACGCCATATCCAATAATCTCCGCCAAAATGGGTGCGCCGCGTTTTACGGCATGTTCATACTCTTCCAAAATCAGACTTGCGGCACCTCCGCTGGGCACCAAGCCATCACGGTGGGCATCAAAAGGACGGGATGATTTTTCCGGTTCGTCAACCCGCATTGAGAAAGCACTTAATGCGTCGAAACTCGCCATAGAAAAGAGGTTTGTTTCTTGCGCGCCGCCGCACAACACCAAATCCTGAATCCCATTTTGAATAAACATATATCCCAATCCAATGGCGTGCGAGCCGCTGGCGCAAGCTGCACTGATGGTCATATTTACCCCTTTTAACTTAAAAATGGTGGAGAGGTTCATCGTAACGGTCGAGTTCATAGATTGAAAAATGGCACCGGAGCCAAGTAAAGAGGTGTCTCTTTTCACTCTCATAATTTCATGAGATTCAATCACCGGCTTTGCAGAGGAATCGTTTCCATAGAAGATACCCATTTCATTTTTTTCGAGGTACTCCATATCAATTCCGGCATTTTTAAGAGCCTCTACGGTTGCCATATAAGCATATTCACCCTCTTCTGCCATTCCAATGCGCAATCTTCTATCCAAAATTCCCTTTAAAACAGGCTGGGGTACAATTCCGGTCAGAGGAGACTGATATCCATATTCTTTGCGTTCTGCATCCACGCCAATGCCCGACTTGCCATGATACAAAGAATGGGTTACTTCTTCCAAATTTTTTCCGATACACGACCAAATGCCAAGACCTGTAATTACTACACGTTTTTTCATAAAGAATGATTAATCTTTTTTGTAAATTAATCGGCGAAAATAGCATTTTTTTTAAGAAATTGGGTAAGAAAATAGTTAAAAATTTGGCAGGAACTTTCATTTGAGCAATTTCTGCGCTTCAGAAACCGGAATCTTGTGTTCATTATTGAATGCAATAATAAATGCGTCGGAATAGTGTTTTTTTATTTTTTTAAGTGCAGTTTGCGCTTCTGCAAAGGTTTTGAAATTGCCTGTGGTATATTTCCAAAATTTATTTTCAGAGAATTTTTTAACATCAGACAACGACTTGAAGATTTTATTTGAAGTACTTAGCTTCTCTTTAGTAGAAAAAAACTGAATCCGAAACCGAATTTCATTATTCACAGATTTTGGTTGTTCTTGCTGTGGTTTTTTAATACTTTCGATGGGCTCGGGAGCCGCTTCTTCATCAGTAACAGTGTCTTGCGGAACTTTTAGGGGCTCCGTAATGGCAGGTTCTGCTTTTGAAATGGCAGGAACCGGCAACAAGGGTTTTGAAGTTCCTTCGTTCAAATTTTTATATTCCACAAAAGCATTGTAGATGCTCAATGCCAATATCTCTTGCGTATCCTCCCGAATCAACAATTTTTCCTCATCCGCATTTGAGATAAATCCCAGTTCAATTAAAATGCTGGGCATTGCCACTCTATAAAGCACCCAAAGTCCCGCTTGCCGAACTGAACGGTCGGTCATATTCGTATTGTTCACTAATTGTTTTTGTACTTTAGAAGCAAAAATGGCAGAGCTATTCAGGTAGGCAGAAGAGTACAAAGAGAAAACGATATAGGCTTCGGGAGAGTTGGGGTCAAAGTCAGAATAGTTGGTTTTATAATCTTTTTCCAACAACATATCGGCATTCTCTTTTTTTGCAATCGCCATACTTTCAGCTGTTTTTTCCAACCCCATCACAAAGGTTTCCACCCCGTGTGCTGCTTTATTCTCAGCGGCATTACAATGAATAGAGATAAACAGGTCGGCTTTGCTTTTATTTGCCATTTCTGCGCGCTTGTAAAGTTCCACAGTTTCATCACTTTTGCGGGTGTAAATAACAGTAACCTCTTCAAAATTTTCGGAAATCAGTTTCCCAACGCGAAGGGCTACTTTCAAATTAATATCTTTTTCCTTACTTAATTTTCCTACCGCCCCGGGCATAGTTCCGCCATGTCCGGCATCAATAACTACTTTTGCTATTTTATCTTTTGATTGGCTAAAAGTTGCTATGTTAAAAAAAGTTAATAAAAAACATACTAAAAAAAGTGTTTTTATGTTCATAAACTTATATTTTTGCAAATTAATTAAAAAACAAGCACAAAAATACTAAACGCTGCCAAATAAAACCTATTTTGAAAAAAAAAATATACCTATCCCATTGTTTATATTTTTTTCGTCCAAATCTTTTGCTGACGGGTTGTATCTTTTTTATTTTCAATAATTTATTTGGACAAATGGATAGCGTTACGGTAGCTGCCGACACCATTTTTTCTGTTCATGATACGATTAATTTTGTAACAACCCCTGTAGATTCTTTGCAAATTGACACAATAATTTCTAAAAAAAGATTGTCGCCGGAAGCACTAAAAGCATCCATAAAGTATATCAGTCAAGATTCAATAATCATAAACATGAGAAATAAAAAAATTCTTTTGTTTGAAGATGCCAAAGCCTATTATGAAGATATTGAATTGAATGCTGCTTTTATGGAGTTTGGTCTTTCAACCAACGAGTTGTATGCGTCAGGTATTGCGGATAGTTGCGGGCATATTCACGGAGCACCCGTTTTTAAACAAGGGCAGGAAGAATATTGTTCTCAAGAGCTTCGCTATAATTTTACATCAAAAAAAGGAAAAATCACCAAAGTTATTACCAATGAAGGAGATGGCTATATTCATGGTCATTATGTGAAACATGTGGACGAAAAGGTCTCCTACATTAAAGGGGGGCAATACACCACGTGCAATTTGGAACATCCCCATTTTCAAATCCGTTTTAACAAAGCTAAAGTTATTCAGGATGATAAAATTGTAACAGGTCCTGCGTATATCAGTTTTGGAAATATCCCTACGCCTATTGCTGTTCCGTTTTCCTTATTCCCGATTCAAAAAGAGCGTACTTCCGGGATCCTAATCCCTACTTACGGTGAAGGAGCAAATCGCGGGTTTTATTTTGAAAACTTCGGGTATTATTTTGGAATTAATGATAATTTTGATCTGCTTTTTATGGGTGATATTAACACGCGGGGTAGTTGGGCAGCAAAATCTAAAGCAAATTATGTGTTTAAATACAAGTGCAATGGGGTTCTTGAAATGAGTTTTGCACAAAATTTCTTTGGTGAACGAAATACCCCCTCGCGAGAACGTAAAAATGACTTTCGGGCGCATTGGGTACACAACCAAGACCCGAAGGCGCACCCCACTACAAGATTTTCTGCTTACGTGGACATTGTTACCACCAGCTACAATACTTACAACCCCTCTTCAACTGCCGATTATTTGTCGAACGAATTTGTTTCATCCTTAAATCTTTCTACCAATGCCAAAGGGATTTTCTTTGTAGATGCTGCTGTTTATTATCGGCAAAACACTTTCAATAAGAATATTAGCATTTCTATTCCGGATATAAATATGTCGGTACGCCAATTTTATCCATTCCGAAAAAAAACACAAGCGGGGAAATTAAAATGGTATGACAATATCTCTTTGAAATGGACTTCTCAAATGTCAAATAAAATAAGTACCATAGAATCACAATTTTTAAAACAGAAAACATGGGAAGAAATTCAAACAGGAATGCAACATACTATTCCCTTGAATATTCCGATAAAAGTTGGAAAATATATTAACTGGAACAACAATGCTACTTTAGTTGAAAAGTGGTATTTGCAGCGCGATTTGAAAACCTTTACTACTGAATACGACACAACACAAAAAAAGGATATTCCAAAAGTGAATAATGTTTTTCAGCGCGGTTTTTTCCCCATGCACGATATGAGTTTGTCCACTTCCTTAACTACTAAAGTATTTTTCACTTATTCTTTTAAACGAGGAGGGCTGAAGGCAATTCGCCACGTTATATCGCCCGATTTAAGTTTCACATTTCGTCCGAATTTGAGCGGAAAAATGAGTGGCTACTATTTTAACACCATCACCGGAAGGGAGGAATCCTTTTCTTACTATTCCAATACCATATTTGGAGGGGTAACCACAAAAATGCAGGCAGTTGCGCGTTTTGCCATTAATAACAACTTGGAAATTAAGGTGAAATCGAAAAAAGACACGATCACAGGCACTAAAAAAATCTCCATTTTTGACAATATTTCACTCTCCTGCGGCTACGATTTTGTCGCAGATTCTCTCCGCTGGCAGCCACTTAGCATATCAGGACGAACATCTATTTTTTCCTTTCTTGATGTTACTTTTCGTCTGAGTTTTGATCCTTATGTTATTAGCAAAAACGGAAGAAGAGTAAATAAAACCGAATTAAAAGTGAATAAAAGAGTGCTGCGTTTTTCGGGTTCCGACCTGAATATTGGTTTGAATTTACGTATTGACCAAAATTTCTTCAAAGGCAAAAAGAGTTCGGATGACACCTCACCGCCCCCTCAACAACAACAGGAAGAAACTATTTTGCATGAAAATCCGTGGGGAGCACCTGCTAAACGTCCCGATTTTAGCAATCCATGGAACATTACAATTAATTACACATTTGCCTATATCACTTCCGATAATATCTATTATTATATGAATCAAGCCCATAAGAAATACAATAGCAATATTATACAAACCATAAATTTCAGTGCGGAAGTGAATATCACAAGAAAATGGAAGGTGGGCGTTACCACCGGATATGACATCAAAAACAAGGCTTTTTCATATACTTCAATCGATATTTATCGAGATTTACATTGTTGGGAAATGCGATTAAATTGGATTCCATTGGGATTCAGAAGAGGCTGGAATTTTCAAATTAATGTTAAAGCCTCAGCTTTACAAGATTTGAAACTAAAAATGAGAAAAGACTTTAGAGATAACGTATATGATTCCGGATATTAGTGTAGGTACCCCTAAAATCCGACATCAAAATAAGGTATTTTTTTCCTCATAAAAAATATTCATCCGCAAATTACGTTACAACTATTTAAAATTTGTGCGTATTTTGAAACATTCCTATAAGTTCCGAATTCTGTTTTTGAGCACCATATTGCTGCTCAGTGTGTCGTGTTCAACACGTAAAAACAACTTTTTCACCCGTGCTTACCATACGGTAACTTCAACGTATAATGTGAACTTCAACGGAAAAGAAGCACTGAAGAAAGGAATCGAAGATTTGGATAAAAAGAGAAGCGACAATTTTCTGGAGATTCTGCCCATCTATTATTATCCTCCAAAACAAGATTTAGCTTCTGCTTTTCCTTCGTTAGACAGAGCTATTGAAAAATCTTCAAAATCGGTGTTTAAACACTCTATTTTGGTTCGGGGAAAAGAGTATGTAAAAACCATGAACACAGCCTATTTAATGATGGGAAAAGCCTATTTTTTAAAACAGGATTACTATCAGGCAAAACGTGTGTTCAACTACATTATTAATACTTATCCTGATTGGGGAAGTGTTGAAGAGGCTACCATTTGGCTTGCAAGATGTGAAATGAGGCAGGACTATTTTGTCCGCGCCATCCCTCTATTGGAAGAAGTGGGTCCAAAAATGGCACAAAGCAAAATTAAATCAACAAATGTTAGAGATGATGATGAAGTGAAAGTTAAAGCTGAACCCAAAACAAAACCCAAATATACAAATAAGTATCAGAAACAAAGAGCTAAAGCAAGAGCTAAAGCGGAAAAAGAGAAGGCTAAAGCAGAAGCAAAAAAACTTCAAGCCCAAAAAAATAAAAAAGGAAAAGCAAAAAAAGTTACTCGAAAGATTACGAATAATGTTCGCCAACAATATTATGCTGCCGAAGCCGAGTATCATTTGTCTGCGCCAAGCGGTGATATTGATGAAGCCATAGACAATATTAAAATGACATTGCAGTACAAACCCAAAAAAGCTTTTAAATTGCGTTTGTATTTTATTTTAGGCCAATTGTATGAAATAAAGGGAGAACAGGCTGCCGCACAGAATTGGTTTATGAAAGTCATAAAAAAAACTCCGGAATATGATATGGAGTTTAATGCCCGGATGCACTTAGCCGTAAATTATGACGGAACCCCCTTGTCGAAAAAAACAATCCTGAAAGAGCTTAATAAAATGCTCAAAGATTCTAAAAACGAAGATTATCGCGACCAGATTTATTTCGCTATTTCAGAAATAGCACGCATTGACGGAGAAGACGCAAGTAGAGAATTTTATCTTGCAAAATCGGTTGCCGCTTTTACCAAAAACAACCATCAAAGAACCCATTCAGCCGTTACTTTAGCCGACATATATTTTCAAGAAGAAGAATATGTTAAAGCGCAGGCTTACTATGATACCGCCCTGATAGCTTTACCCCAAAAATACCCCAACAGAGAAGATGTGATTAAAAGAGCATCGGTATTAAAGGATTTGGTGGAAAATTTGCAAATCATTCAGTTGCAAGATAGTTTGCAACGTATTGCCAAAATGTCTCCCAATGAAAGAGCGAATTGGGTGAACAAAATGATTAATCTTTATACGGAAGAGGAGCGTAGGTTGGCAAAAGAGGAATCTGATAGAATGTTGGCATTGCAAGCCACTCAAAATTTTGCCAATGTTAATGTGAATACACAAGGGCAAAGCACAAAATGGTATTTTTATAACCCCGGATTAATTACCCAAGGCGCAACCGAATTTTACAGACGTTTTGGAAATAGAAAATTGGAAGATAATTGGAGGGTTAGTAATAAGATTGCCATTTCGTTTGAAGAGATGGCTGATATGAACGCAGGAATAGATAAAGAGGAGGAAGAAGAATTTGATGCAGATGGAAACCCAATCATTAAAAGGGAAACCGATCCGAAAAAACCTGCCTATTATACTCAGGATTTACCCATGACTGCCAGTGCCATCGACTCTTCAAATGTATTGATATTGAATGCTATGTACAATGCGGCAATTATCTATTACGACCAATTGAACGATTTAAAACGCTCGAATGAGATGCTTCAAAAAATGATTCAACGATTTCCTGACAGCGACTTGATATTGCCGGCATATTTTCTGCTTTGGGTAAATCAAACGAAACTCAATAACACTGCAAAAGCCAATGAAGCTAAAAACTTTATTCTTGCAAAATATCCGGATACTGATTATGCAAAACTGATTCAAGACCCGAACTATTATAAAAAATTGGTGGAAGCAGCGCAGGAAAACGAACGTAGATACGAAGAACTGCACCGCGTTTATTATGCCAAACAGTGGGAAAATACAGTACAACTTGCCGATGAATTACTTGCAGTAACAGACAATGTAACGCTTTCTGCCAAAACTGCCTATTTGAGAGCCGTTGCCATCGGGCAAATTAAAGGGCAAGAAGAGTTAAAAAATGCTTTGAAAAAAATCATTACTGACTATCCTAAAGAACCGGTAGCCGAGTTGGCAAAAATTTATCTATCTACAATGTCAAGCAAAAATGCAGATGTTTATACAGGCGTTGGAGAAGCAGGAGCACAAAATTTAGAAAAACCTATTTCTAAAGTAACTCCTTTTAACAATAACACCGATGAACAACACCATATTATGATTATTGTAAATGTTCACAAAAAAACAGTGAATGATGTGAAGTATGATATTTCTAATTTTAATAAGACCTATTTCAGTTTAGAGCGATTGAATATCAATAACTTTTATATAAACGACCGAGAACAATTGATTACCATTTCCCGATTTAAAGGCAAAAATGAAGCTATGGATTATTACACCGCATTAATTCACAATAATTTATTTTCTCCCCTTGTGGAAGATAGTAGTATTACGGTGTATGCAATATCTGCATCTAACTATTCTATTTTCTATCAAAAAGCAGATGAAAGATATTTATATCAACAGTTTTTTCAGGATAATTATTTGAAATAACAATAATTGGTTAGGGGCGTTGCGCGCAACGCCAGTACAATTCAGTTGCGCGCAACGCCGGTACAATTCTAATTAGGGCAAAATTACAAGCCTTTTACGGAAGATTTTTTTGCTATATATTCTTTAAGATAAAACGGTTCAAAATAAGCCACATCCTCAAATTGTTTATGTTTATATTTTAAGAGTGCAGGAGTGAGCATATTTGATGCTGTTATTGGAGTATCAATAAATCGTGCGTTTTTATGTTGCAAAACAGATTGGCATTTTGACATGCCGTTTCCGCAAAAACAGATAGTGTTGCACTCCAACTCTGCTGCAAAAGAATTTTCATCAATAATTTTGGATTCTACTTCTGTTATTGGATTTCCATTTTTATCAAAAAGCGCGGTGAAGACCTCCAAACGCCGCGCATCAATCATGGGACAAAATAATATGTTTTGTTCATTATTTAGTTGATTTTTAACACCAAAAACAATGCTTTGCAAGGTAGAAATTGCAATGAGCGGTATATTCAGCGCATAGCAAATTCCTTTTGCCGCCGAAGCACCGATACGCAATCCCGTGTAAGAACCCGGTCCAATACTTAACACCACGCCGTTAATTTCACTAATCTTGCACTTACCTTTTTCCAACACTTCTTCAATAAAAGGGAACAGATGCTCCGTATGCGAATTTCCTTTATTTGAACAAACAGAAGCAAGCAGCTCCTCCCCTTTTGACAAAGCAACTGAGCAAACTTCGGTAGCGGTTTCGATATGGAGTAGGGTGATATCCATAATTATCCAATTAATACAGTAGTATGTGACATATCTCGAACAATGAGGCCATCATCAAAAATTTCGTATGCAAAAACCCATGTTTTTTCAAATACTGCACATCTGTATCCGCGATTTTGCCAACGGATGAAACGGCACAGTGGATAACTTGTTGGCATTGTTATTGAACTAACAAATTCTCTCATACGTTGACTTCGCTTTAACGCTGTTTCTTCTGATAGCTTCAGTTCATCAACTAAATAATATTCTAGTTTTTCTAATTTATTCCGAACCAAATCGGAAATAAGTACCTTAGACATTGAATCTTCTCCTTATTCGTTCATTAAGTTCGTCAAAAAATGAATCAACCGATATTGCATTACATTCTTTAGCAGCTTCTTCAAAATTCTTTTTTGTAGGAATGGTTGAATAAATTAAAGCACTTTCTTCAACTTTACTACTGTCATTTTCAATATCTTCGTATTTATTAATAAGTTTGGTCATAACTCTCTGTTTTAGTAAAATTTTGCATGGCAAAAATAATATTTTTCACAAACTAAAAATCCTTTACCTTATATATGCTGCAAAAACTTCTGCGTTTTGTGCATCAATTCATACATCAACACATCATTCTCTACAAAAGGAACGTACTTCCTATAATTCAACACCAAATCTTCCAACATCGGCGATGTTTTCAGCGGGCGGCGAAACTCCAAGGCTTGTGCGGCATTCAGCAGCTCTATCGCCAACACTTTCTCTACATTATTGATTACGATAAACGATTTCGTGGCGGCATTGGCACCCATACTCACATGGTCTTCCTGCCCCTGCGACGACTCAATGGAATCGGCGGAGGCGGGCATACAAAACGTTTTGTTTTGACTGACAATAGATGCCGCCGTATATTGCGGAATCATAAAACCGGAATTAAGGCCGGGGTTTTTTACCAAAAACGAGGGTAAACCTCTTTTACCGGAGATGAGCTGGTAAATTCTCCGCTCCGAAATGTTGGCAAGTTCCGACATGGCTAAGGTCAAAAAGTCGAGAACCAACGCCAGCGGCTGTCCGTGAAAATTGCCTGCCGAGATAATCAAATCTTCCTCAGGAAAGATGGTGGGATTGTCGGTAACGGAGTTAATTTCTGTTTCCACAACACTTCTAACGTAATGAATGCTGTCTTTGGTGGCACCGTGCACTTGCGGCATACAGCGGAAAGAGTAAGGGTCTTGCACGTGCTCTTTCTTTTGCGCCATTATTTCCGAACCCTCCAAAAATTCAGATATATTTGCAGCAGTAATCAATTGCCCAATATGTGGTCTTACTAAATGTACCGAAGTATAAAATGGTTCAAGCCGTCCCTGAATAGCATCCAACGAAAGCG
>Ga0209628_10003888_pt1 | contig 10621 bp, 6 predicted proteins | sample TergutCu122P4_FD_187285 | JGI IMG/M metagenome (GOLD analysis project Ga0209628, IMG submission 187285) | Cubitermes ugandensis P4 segment gut microbial communities from Kakamega Forest, Kenya - Cu122 P4 (SPAdes) (version 2) | ecosystem: Host-associated > Arthropoda: Insects > Digestive system >... | reverse complement strand
CGAATGGGTCATAATGGCAAAGGCATTGGCCGTCGTTTGTTTACCGAAAGGCTTCGTCGGCGCTACACAATGGGCATAAATAATCTCTTTGGTGGCCATGTCCAACACCGGATCGGAAATATAACCGGGTCTTCCTTTGGTCCATGTGGTCATAACAACCATGGTAATGGCCGACATGACATCACATTCACAGACGCCTATCAACCCTTCGTTCAATAGTTCATAGAAGCCCAGACAGGGGTACGCATGAATATGACCCCCATAAAAGCCAGCCAGACAATCGACAGTAATGGCGCAAGCCTCGTATTTCTTCAAACACTGTTTCATGGCCACATACATGGCCGCCGATTCTTCCAACGTTTTATCCGGAACATCAATAATAGCCATCGCATTGGTTTTCCAACGTTTGACGACTTCCATCGTTTGGTCTTTGTCGGCTTTTGCCCACAGGTCGTTTAATTCGGCAAACGGTCGAGGGATAACTTCAATACCCAGCGTCTCTTTTGCGGAACGTCTGAAATTCGTATATCCATTTTCAAATTCTAAAATCCGCTTCGACCGGAGTTCTTTTAACAGTTCGTCCATCGGGAGGAGCTCGACCGCGTCATTGATGCACTTCATGTCCACATTCACACCGGCAACGACAGCGATGCGAAGTTGTGTGACCGCATCGACAAAGGCTTTGATGCCTCCCGATCCTTTTGCAAGAGGAAAACAGTTAGCTGCAGCAGCAAGGTGGTCGATCTGACTTGATCCCACATGCGCTAAATTGGTTGTACCTGCATTAAGCAGTTCGGCGGTGAAAATCAAGAACGACCCTGTGCCTGCAAAAAGGAAATCAGCGTATAATACCGGTTTTCCCGTGTCGCAGAACTGATGAATCACATGTGTTGAAACATTCAATTGAACAACAAGGTAACCTTCGATGTCCCCAGCCGCTTTATCAGCAGCGATAAGTTTGTCGGCATCTTCGGGCCCGTGAACCATGGATGGCACAAAAGTGATGTCCGGACAGCCGTTTGTCAGTACGTTCAGGATTCGTTCCATGACCGGATTAAAATCAAAACCGATATTCGGCCAGTCGGGTCTCGGTTGTACCGGCGCGATGAGGGCGAAAACAGTTCGGATTTTCATGCGCTGCATTGAAGAACATCCGCTTGAAGTCAACATCGACGGCAGGATTAACCCTGAAAACGCACCGACAGCGCCAATACATTTGGCGCAATCGCGCAGAAAAGCCCGTCGGGAAGAAGTGCAACAACCACAATGTAAGGCATTACCGGTTTTATTTGTGATTTTTTCCATCATTAAATTCAAATTAAGGTTATTAGAATTTGGTGCAAATATAGTGAAAAACTAATTCTTCTGAAAAAAATAAGGGAAAATAATTACAAACGTTGCCATTCATTTGCCGGGTACGGAGGTTAAACCTAATTACCCGAAAGGGTATTATTTTTCCATTTTTTTTATTTTTACTCATTCGGGTATTGGACAGGGTAAATTTCGCCTGTATTTTTGCAGCGAAATTACTTAATAAAATGAAAAATGGAAAATAAAACATTCAAGCACAGTATTAGCCGTACACACAATTGTCGCTATACGATTTATGCCTTTCTGGCTTTAGCAATTATTAATTTCTGTTTTATTGGCTGTAATAACCAGATCATGGAATCCCCCTTCTATTTCGTTTCTTTTGAAACGGATGGAGGGATACCCGTGCCTGAAAGGCAAGAGGTTCTGGCAGGCGAAACGATAACGGCGCCGTCATCCAATCCTACAAAAGCAGGATATGTATTCATGTTTTGGCATCTGCCGGAAGAATCAACGGCATATAACTTTCAAACGCCGGTATACAGCGATTTGACCCTTGTAGCCCAATGGGAAGTAGAATGGACAGCCGAAAGCGAAGAAGCATTATTATCGGTTTCACCAAATAGCCCCATTACATTTACTCCTGTTGGCGGAGCAGGCGAAACCAAAACGATTAACGTTACGACCAATCAATCGAGCTGGAATGCCGTAAGTAATCAAGCGTGGTGTACAGTTACGAAAAGCGCTAATCAGTTTACCGTAACGGCGTCTGCTAACCTTGCTGCAGGTGAGAGAATGGCAATCATTACTGTTTCGGCGGGCAATGCGCCCCATGTAACGATTGAGGTTACACAAGCCGGACTTGCAGGCGGAGCCGAATTGACGGTTGATCCGAACAGGATTTCGCTTGGGTCGTGGAGCGATGGTTATAAAGTTGCAGTTAAAACAAACCAACCTTCATGGAATGCAACATCCAACTGTACTTGGTGTACATTAGATATTAAGAACGAAGGCAACATTGGTACGTTAACAGTAAGTGTCGAAGCCAACTCAGCAGCAGTTTCGCGTGAAGCAACGATAACCATTACTGCCGGAAACGCTAATCCTCAGACTATTTCAGTTTTTCAAGCCGGCGCTGGCGCTCAATTGTCGCTTTCGCTTAATAACGTAGAACTGAACAGAGGGGGCGACACAAAAACAGTTACCGTTACCACCAACCAATCGTCATGGAATGTAGTCAGTAATCAGGAATGGCTGACGGTCAGTAAGTCCGGCAATACAATTACGCTATCGGCGCCAGCATTAACCGGCGCAACCAGAAGCGCCACTGTTACCGTTACTGCGGTTCATGCATTACCACAATCGATTTATGTGACACAAAAAGCGCCCGATCCGAACATCGCTTTTGTTGCTGGAAATCCAGCAATAGAATATTTATACACCATGTCGGGTTTTTTCAACGGTAGTCGCCTCAATTTCAACTTGGTTGTTTATGATGATGCAGGCAGAACCTCAATTACGATTACAGAAGAGGCTACAGGAGCGCCAAATGGGAACAGGAAAACAGTTACCCAAACACGGGTCATTCCAATTTCCGGCCCAGGTACCTATCCACTTTCGCAGTCGATAATGAGTAGTGAATCATACGCCAATACATACAGTCAGTTCACCTATACCGTCAGCGCTCATGGTAAATCTTATTCAAGGACTTACAGCGGCCTTTATAATTCATTGAATGGCGCATGGGGGCACTACTTTGTCAGCAAGTAAAACAAAAAGAAAAATAATTCGTTGAACCGTCTCGCAAGAGGCATAAAAAATTTACAAAAATGAAAAGGAGAATTTTAACAGGTTTATTATCATTATGTTTAATGATTTTGGAACTATCTGCTCAAGATGCTATCGTCACAAGGGATTCAAGACGACAAGTTGAAAAGGATTACACGCGGTTTTATATCGGGAAAACGGAAGGTGTTACAGTAGATGGCAGCTTCTTATCCGGGTTGAATGGCGCTTATTTTTTCAGTCGTCAGATTGGCGCCGGGTTGGTGTTTCGAACCGGTTTTACTAAATCTGAGTTTGATGAACCGTTTTTTGGTGCAGCTTTTTTCGCGAATTTGGGTCCAAAAAACCCTATTGTCTATTTCCCCCTACGCTTAGGTTTCGGGGCATACGATGGCGAGAATGGGTGGTATGCAGCGGCAGGAATCGCATTCAGGCCTGCACGAGTGTTTTCTATCGGGTTGAATTTTGACTATGCATCCGATGATTTCAAAAAGATTGATATGGAGTATTACCTCGGCATTAACTTAACGTTTGGTTTTCATTTTTAAATCACTACTTTTGCAGCATCAAAGTGCAGAAAAATATGAAACGCGTCATTTTAATTGGATTAGTACTACTGATTGCCGCAAGCGCTATCGGTCAGACCCTGAATGTGGATTCGCTATTGAACGAGTTTAACTTGAGAAAAGAGAAGCCGGAGGAACAATTGGATATCTGTTACAAGATTTGCTCTTCATACTTCAAGTATGATATGGGAAAGTCCATGGAATATGCCGAAATAGGACTCAATCTGGCTCAAAAGGTAAACGACAAGAAGCATATTTGTAAATTCGCCGGAACTATTGCAAATATTTACTTACAAAGAGGCGAATATGATACCTCATTGAAATGGCATGAAAAAACACTCAGCTATGCTGTAGAACTGAATGATAAAAGCATGGAAGCTAGCATCTACAGTGATATTGGCGTGTATTACGCACTACAGGAAAAGTTTACCGAAGCATTAGATAATTGGCTAAAAGCGTTATCTATCTTAGAAAATTTAGAAAACAAGCCGGTGATGATTCAGATAATGAACAACATGGCGATGACGTATCGTAACATGGACAATTATGAAAGAGCGCTTTACTACTTAGAAAAAGCGAAAAATTTAGTGGAAGAGACCGATAATAACTATTTGAAAATGACAGTTTATCTGGAACTTGGCGCTTTTTTCTACGAACAGGCTGTGAAACGTGATCCAAACAAATTTGAGATCGCTTTAGAACACTTCGTTAAGGCCAATGAACTCAGTAAAGAACTTCATCAAGTCAGATATCAAGCCTCGTCAACTCATGCTTTGTCTGAAATTTATGCTCATTATTTACAAGACTATAAAAAAGCATTAAACTATGCCTTGGAAAGTCTGAATTTGGCACAGCAATTCGGTGACCCGAAGATGATTTATGCAGCATACGGGTCGATTTCTAGATCTTATTACTTTTTGAAACAATATCCTGAAAGCGTGGAGGCAAGCATGAAAGCCTTTGAAATGGATTCTACGGACTTTAACGTGGGTGCAAATATTTTGTCGAACCTTATTTTATCTCATTCAGCCATGTGCAACCAAGATGAAGTCATCCGGTATTTTGCGAAATTGAAAGAATTAACAGACAAACATATTGACCGAAACAACCAGGAAATCATGGCGGATATGGAAACGAAATACGAAACCGAGAAGAAAACGTTACGTATTACTTCGCTTGAAAGGGAACGAAAACTGTATGTGTGGCTCGGTTTGGTAGGCCTTATTAGTCTTTTCGCCTTAGGTTTGGCGCTATGGCTATCAAAAAGAAACGCCAGAAAAGAAAAACAACTCATTGCCACCCGCTCCATTATCGATGGCGAAATGAAGGAACGGACACGATTGGCACGGGATTTACATGACCGTTTAAGCGGTAATCTGACGGCAGTCAAAATAGAATTGTCAAAGCAGGCCCAATCACTTTACGCCGTTATTGATCAGTTGGATGTATGTATCGATGACATTCGCAATGCCGCGCACGACATGATGCCGGCTTCTTTACAATTCGGGATTAAAGTGGCGTTGGAAGATTTTGCCGCCAAGTTTACAAACGTGCATTTTCACTTTTTCGGACAGGAAAAACGTATTTCAAAACGGATAGAATACGTCCTTTACTGTTGTGCTACTGAATTGGTTAACAATGCTATAAAACACGCCAACGCGACCTCAATCCATATGCAGTTAGTCATAAACGACCAGTATGCCACACTTTCCGTTTCGGACGACGGTTGCGGCTTTGATCCCAAAACAGCCAAAAAAGGACTCGGGATAAAAAGTATATCCGACCGTGTCGCCTTTTGTAACGGATTCATCGACTTCAATTCCTCACCCGGTCATGGTACGGAAACAACCATTGAGTTGAGAACAGACAACGACTAATTTTAAATAACATACCTATGATAACGATAAAAATTGTTGACGACCACAAGTTGGTGGTTGAAAGTTTGAGCAAGCTAATCAATGAATCGGGGATAGCGCAAGTTACCGACGTGTATTACGACATTCAATCGTGCCGCAAGGGGTTAATTGAAGACCTGCCGGACATCTTATTGCTTGACATCGGTTTACCGGATGGCGATGGTGTAGAGTTTTGCGGCGAGTTGGCCAAGCGTTACCCAGCATTGAAAATCATCATGCTTACCACCTATAAAGAATTCAGTATTGCAAAGCGTGCATTACACAACGGTGCGATGGGGTATATCCTGAAAAATTCGGAAAGCGAAGAATTACTTGCAGGCATCACCATGGTCAACAATGGCGAACAGTTCCTCTGTGAAGAAATCGATATTTTGTTGAAAAAGAAACGGCATGAAGAGGTGGCCTATTTTACTAACCGTGAAAGAGAAGTCTTGAAATATATTTCCGAGGGTCTGACCTCTAAAGAAATTGGCGCCCGCATCTTCCGTGACGAAGAAACGGTGCGCGTCAACCGGCGAAATCTGTTACTTAAAATCGTCGCGAAAAACACCGCTGAAGCAGTTAAGAAAGGGATTGAAATGAAATTAATATAGGGGGTTTTTAAAAGTCCCAAAATCAAGGCTTGCGACAGAGGCAAAAGCGGAGTTTACATGTAGTAAATGAGCATTTTGCCGATGGTGCGTAACGAAGAGTTTGGGGCTTTTAGAAGTCCCCTATTGTAAAAATTCTTTTTCCCACAGCGTTATTGCCTGCCGGATTATCCGGCCATCGTCCGCCACACCTTCGATGACTATGGTATAAGATGACGATTCGTCGGCGGTATAAAAATTAAAAGAGGCGGTTCCCGAACGGTCTAACCACACCACAGGTTGCCAATGGATCGTGGTGCGCAGGTCGGGAACCGGTGCGTTGCGTTTAGCCGGTGTATCGTACTTTGGCGCATAAAATTCGACCGGTTGTTGGTAGCCTAACGGTGTAATGGCATAAACGTTGTATTGTTTTTCTTGGGCGGTCGTGTTAGAATGACCTCTTTTGGTGAAGATGCAAATGGCACCACCCATCCCTCTCGATCCAAAAGCGGCGGTTTCAGGGCCTTTTAAAACGGTGATTTGCGCGATATCATGAACACTGATTGTATTGATGATATCGTAAAAACTTTCATAGATCACATCGTCAACCACCAAAATAGGGGGTGGTTGAGCATTTAGTGATGAAATACCCCGAATGAGAATTCCATCGATGTGGTAACCGTCCGACGAACTGACCGACACGCCGGGAACGCGTAACAGGAGTGAATAGATACTGGAACCGGGAATCTTTTTGATGTCTTCTTCTGAAAATGTATTGCCGGGAGTAATCATCTCGGAAAAGAAATAGAGGGATTCGATTTTTGGTTTTTGTTGGGCGGTGATCGCTATTTCAGGTAAGTAATACATGCGCAGGCCATGTTCTGAAGTATATTGTTGTTCGGCTTTGTCGGCATACTTGGCAAATAATAACCGGTCAATCCCGACGGTGGAGGGAATGGCGGTCAATGATCTTTCCGGAAAAACCGCCTGATCGATGAGCAATTCCAAATTCGTCAAACTCCCTTTCTTAGGTACGGCGCTCACAATGAAACGTGTGCTGTCGGGCATATCGCCGATATTGAGGTAAAATCGACCGTCCTTATCCGTTTTGGTTGCATCAAATGCCCCTTTATCCGACAGCATGGTGATGTCAATATTCTCAACAGGTCTTCTCAGCAACAGACTTTTCACTGTTCCCGCGAGTTCAGCGCCTGCCTCAATGGGTGTTGTTGGATAGGAGAAACGGCCTTGCACCAACTCGGCTACATTGTAACGACGCCAGCCTTGGGTGAGCATCAGCATGTCTAATGCCCACGCTGAGGCATTGTCGTTTTTAAAGTAGACTGTCGGATTTTCGATCGTTCCACGCAAATCGGATGTTAGCAGAAGATAGGTAAGAATGTTGGATGTCGTATCCGAAGTCACCTCCCTGTCGGAAGTGACGGCCACCGAAAAACTGCCTGCTATGGGTTCGCCGTCGCTGTCAGTCACAGCTACCGTGCTTTTCACTAAGGCACGCGAAGCGAACATGCCCCTGTCGTGTTGGATGCTCACCTGTGCCTGATCAGGATTATTAATGAAAACCAAACGTTCACTTACCGGATGTTTACCCTCATCAAACAAGATGAAATGCAGGACACCCGAAGGAAACTGGTCTTTTTGGAAAACGGCGACCGTTTTATTGGCGTCCCAAACCATCGCCAACTGTTCGACACCGCGCACATGGGCAAACAAGTAAAGTTCATCCTTTTGCACAGCTTCCGCCGGCTTCACGACCTTTACATATATCTTGTCACGCAACAAGTTGATGGACAGCGCATATCCGAAGTCGGCAGCCACAGGCAAATCGAAACGCTTCGATTGTCCCAGCGCATTTTTACACACCGCATAATACGTTTTCCCTTTTTCCGGTTGATGTAAAACCACACCCATGCCGCCATGTTCCGTCTCGATCGTCCTGATTTCAACGCCTTCGTTGTCGTAGATAATACCGGAAATGGGTATCGCTTGCCCATCGGATTTCATGGCTTTGAACGCCATTTTGCAGGATGACCCTTGCATCAGAGAACCGCCTTCCGGATAAAAAGTGACGTCAAAATCGTCGTCGGGCGTTGGGATGCGGATGTATTTGCGGTAAGGAAGTTTGGATGTCTCAACATCCATCAGGAGAAAAGGCGGAACTTCCTTTCCTCCTCCTTTAGGAGAGGGCTGGTCGAAACGAAAACGGGCAGAACCATCATTTTCGACCGAGATTCTATTCATATTCCCTGCAACGGAAAACCCCTTCATCTTGACGGATTGGGGAACAAAAGGCTCGAAAGCGCCGGTCAGATTGATTTGCAAAAACCGTAAAGTTGTATTCACCCGTTTCCGTCCGCTTTCGGTGATAAAATCAAATTCTTCATCGACATGGACGGATCGGGCTTGCGGGTCGCCGATACGGATGGTTTTGGTGAAAAAATAATTTTCATCCTGACTGAGCATAAAAGTCGTATAGGCGCGCAAAGTATAGTCGCCCTCAGCAACATCTTCGGGGATAGGCAGGTAACCGTGATACGTTCCTTCCGCCTCGCGCACCTTCACGCAAAGAAGCATCGAATCAAGCGGATTGAACAACTCGACATAAACATACCGGCTTGCTGTGGTGGGTATATGGTTGACCGCTTCTATCAAATACGCCCTGAACCAAATACGTTCACCCGATATGTAATACGGTTTGTCGGTATGCAGGTAAAGTTTTTCCTGCGGAAACGCTAATAACTGGTGGTGGAACAACAAGCCTATACTGTCCGCCCTTTCATTGGCCAAAGAAAAACCGCTCCATAAGAGCGCAATAGATACAATCCAGCGTTTCATAACTTTGACAAAAATGAATTTAAATTATCGATTGCAAATCTACATAATAAATTTCGTAATATTCATTGTATGGCGCCGATGGTTCGGGGGCTTGCAAATGGTTTGCCTTCAAAGTCTTCAACGGCAAAGGATTTGCCGTCTTTTTTTACGAATGGAAGATTGATGCCTGCCCCTATGGCCGGACTATTCGCTTTCAGCCTGAAATTATTATTTAAAAAATCCTCAAAGAGCGGGTCTTTCCCGATGATCGCATTAATCATATTTTCAGGCAGTACGACTTGCATGTCGTAGCGCAATTCGGTAGTCTGCGCCTTGGCATGAAAAAAAAGGTTGTTATGCAAGACAAGCGTCTCGTGATTTGTCCGTGGATGAATTCGGATCGATTGGTCGCCATAGAAATAGAAAATATTGTTGGCAATGGTGTTGTTCAGCGATGCGCCACCCTTAAATAGTCGATATATCGCCGGGTCGGCAGGCGGAATAGAATAGGATGTCCCATCTTCAACCGTCATGTTAAAGTGCCGGAACAGGTGGGTTGACGGATGAATGACTGTGTTGTTGACAAAATAGCAGTCTTTACTTGAAGTCATATAAAAAGGACAAATTCCGCCAATGAAAATATTGGAATAGGTACGGATGTCGTGGGCTTCAAACCGCTCTTCTTCCTTCAAAGATGTCAAAGCGGGATAAAAATATTGAAAACCGGTGCTTTGACCCATCGATACCCCGGTCACGCCGGGTTCAACAATCAAATTATTATGGATATCCACTTCCGAACTGCCCCCCTTAAAGACGATGCCGATACCGACCGAATGATGAAGGTAGTTGTATGCCACAGTCGCATAATGGCTGCCTACATTGTCGATCGAACCGCTGCCTCTCAATCCTTGTTGACCAAAAGATACTTCACAATCAAACAGCCAGTAATAGTCGACGGTCGATGTTTTGATTGGTGAGTCACCGATGTGGTGAACATACAGGTTTCGCAATACAAAATGATGTGAAGCCTTCTGATTCACAAAATCGCCATAAGGATAAATACCATGAACACCTTGTTTATAGGGCGGGATATGGATGACCTCTAAATCGTGAAGAATGACATAAGCGCCAGTGTATTTGATAAAACCATTGGGATGTTTCATCACCGGCCGGTCGGTAGCCGAATAACCGCCAATCCAGATGGGCGCTTCTTCCGTCCCGATAAGTCGGTCAACTAACGTGAGGGATTCGTTATATTCCCCCGGCATGATACGGATCGCCGTACCGGGCCTCACCGCTTTCCCATCACTTACGGCATCAAGCGCTTTTGCAATCGTGACGAAAGGTTTTTCAAAAGTACCGTTGCCGGTGACATCACTTCCATTAACAGAGACAAACACTTCTCGCAGAGGCGTTTTGCCATTTTCAAATGTTTTGACTTTGTCATACGCCGACGGGATCAGACGACCGTCAGCGCCAAGCTTTATACCATTAAAATTTTCCGGAGGCGTTGCTTTTGCAAAGACAGCAAAAAATACTAAAAATAAAGTTATCTTTTTCATAATTCTCAATTATATTTCGGTGTAAAAGTACAAAAAAAATCAACCTTTCTTACTATGACAATAAAATAACTTGTAAC
>Ga0209628_10003887_pt1 | contig 10622 bp, 10 predicted proteins | sample TergutCu122P4_FD_187285 | JGI IMG/M metagenome (GOLD analysis project Ga0209628, IMG submission 187285) | Cubitermes ugandensis P4 segment gut microbial communities from Kakamega Forest, Kenya - Cu122 P4 (SPAdes) (version 2) | ecosystem: Host-associated > Arthropoda: Insects > Digestive system... | reverse complement strand
ATAAAAGACGAAGGAAACTTGCCTCTTGTTGGTTTCTGTACTTTGTGTGAACAGTGTACAGAAGCATGTCCAAAGAATGCTATGGAACTTAAATAAACGAAAAGAAATAATATATTATTTAGATGGATTTTCCATCTAAAACTTTTTTTATTTTATCTATCTTTTTTTATTTTATCTAAAACTTTTTTTATTTTAAAAATATTCTTATAAAATATTTTTTCAATTAATCTATTTTTTCAAAAAATATCTATTAATAAAATTTTTTAGTTACTTATTTTAAAATTTAAATTCTATTATAGAATTTTTGATATTTTAATAATTAATTAAAATTTGATAGATTTTTCAATAAAAAAATAATTATTAATTTTTTAAAATTTTTTAGTTTTTTCAATAAAAAAATAAAATAATAATTAATTAAAATATTTTTTATAATTAAAATTTTCAGTTTTTGATTTTTATATTTATAAAAAATATTAAAGTAATTTTTTTTTAACCTAATAATTTATACTCAAAATGGGATTTGATATGTAATATGGTAAATATTACCAAATTGCCAGCCAATAAATCCAAAGATTATTGCTCTAGTTAATCCCCCTAGGAAAGTTACAATTAAGTATTTTCTAAAATCATATCTAATTATACCACAAAATGCACTTATTATTATACTGGGGATAATTGGGGCAGTCCTCAAAAAATAAAGGATTATATAATCTTTTTTATTATTTTCAAATCTTTTATCCATTTTTTCTATATCTTCCCATTTTAAAGATATATACTTTCCCCATCTATCTATAAATGGTTTTCCTATATAAAAACAAAGTATATACGTTATTATAGCTCCAATAGTCATTCCCATCGCTAAAGGAACGGCAATAATGAGTAAAAGATTTAGTATTGAACTAATACCAATGGTTTGACCTTTAAGTAAAATGAAACTAGTTCCTAAAATGATCGCGGTTGATGGAATTGGGATAAATTCCTTAACTATTCCTGAGATAAGTAATCCAATAGCTCCATAATCATTAATGATATTTTGCAATTGGATCATAATTTCTTCTAACATACTTTTGAGATTGACATTAATATTTATATTTATTCATTAAAGATTAATGTAAATGATTGTTGAAGTTTATTCATCTAACCTTGATTTCTGTTGAAGTTTTCATCATTGATAGCTATTAATGTTTATTTTTCTTCAACATACAATTTATGTTCTTCTAAATCTAATTGGACAAAATTTCCATTTATTATCTTCTGTTCATTTAAAATATTTGTCATAGTTATTTTTTCTCCTTCAATATCAACAACCATAACATCTTCCATTAGCAAGTCTCCATTCTTATTGTAAATATTAGATTCACACATAATTAAAACCTCTTTCATTCAGTTTTATTAATAATTATTAAACGTATTTTCATTATTTTTAATCGTAAACATATTTTCCTTCATTGTCATAACCTAGATCTATACTGCCATCATTCATTATAACATTTCCTCGTGAAATAGTCATGGTGGATATTCCTTTATATTCCCAATTAGCAAATGGACTATATTCTGCCTTAGTATAAAAGCTATCAATATCAAATTTTCCTTCTTTTTTCAAGTCTATAACACAAAAATCAGCATCATAACCTATTTTAATTTTTCCTTTATTGGTTAGATTGAATCTCTTTGCAGGGTTTTCAGACATTAGTTTTGGAATCATTTTAATATCAATATTACCTCTATTAACTTCGGTTAATAATAGGGGGAGAGTTGTTTCTAAGTTTGGAATACCTGGGCTTGTTTCCCAAACTCCCTTTAGCTTTTCATCTAATGAATGAGGGGCATGATCGGTTCCAATCATATCAATATGGGACAAGTTTTCCACAGTTAAATTTTCTTCTTTTGGTCTAAGGGGAGGGTTTGTTTGAATTAGTGTTCCATATTCATTATATGCCGTATTATCAAGTAGTAAATGATGAGGAGTAATTTCCGTTGTAATATCGATGTTTTTATTTTTAATTGATTTTAAATAATTTAAGGATTTTTTTGTACTTAAATGGCAAATATGTATTGATAACTTATATTTTTCAGCCAAAGATGTAGCATAGGACACTGAAACAAGTTCTGAATCTGATGGCCGACTATATCCATAATCAATAGCCGTATTTTCTTTTTTGTAAGCTAAATTTTTGAATTTTTTAGTATTTTCTCCCACGATTTCTTTATTTTCGCAGTGCAAAGTTAATAAGTTTTGATTTGAAGATTCTTCATTGATAATTGAAACATTTTTAAAAATCTTTTCAATTTCGATATCATTTAATAAATCCATAAATATTTTAAAAGAAGCAGGATTTAGTTTAGCTATTTTTTTAAGTTCGTCTATATCATTTAGTCCAGCATGAAGTCCAAAATCAATAACACTCTTCCGTTCGGCGATTTTTTTCTTTTCTTTGAAATTTTTCGCAGTATTTGTTGGGGGAATCGTATTTGGCATATCCAACACACATGTAAATCCTCCATGAGCAGCAGCTAAACTCCCAGTTTTAAAATCTTCTTTATATGTTAATCCAGGGTCTCGAAAATGGACGTGAGGATCAATTAATCCGGGTAAAACAATTTTTCCCTCAATATCAATTTCATCATCAGATTTTAAAGGCTGTCTAGATATTTCAGCTATTTTACCATGAGATATTCCAATGTAAAATTCTTTTTGACTATCAACAATTTTACAATTTTTAAGCACTAAATCATTCATATTAATTTCCTTGAATTTAAAAAGACTTTTTTAAATATTTAAAATATTTTAAAACATTTTCTTCTTATATTAATTTACTCATTATAAGTTTTATATTTAACAAATTTCTCAACTAATTTTTCAATTTTTTTATTTTTATTTTTCTTAATCTAAAAATTTCCCATTTAATTTCATTTAAGTAAATTGTATTTCATTAATAGTAAAATAATTATAATTAAAGAAATAAATTAGAAAAACATGCCTTCCAGTGATTCAAACCTATGTATTGATTTTGTAAAAGAAATCATCAAAAGGGATAGAAATATTTTTTTTAAAGATTTCTTAAGTTCTATTTCTAAAAATACTGTGGAGGAAAAAGAAAGTTCATCATTAAATTTTAAAATTTTAAATAATGATAAGTCTGATGCATACTCTTCAGAAAAAATACTGATATCCGATTTTACAGAATACAATCCTCTGCATAATGGCCATTTTCATTGCATGAATGTAGCCAAGACTAAGTTTCCGCAAGGATTATTTGTAGCTATTGTGCCAGGCCTTTTTGAGAGAAGTGGAAGAGGCGTTCCTTTCATGTTAACTCGGCAAGCTAGAGCTGAAATAGCTATTGCTGTCGGAGCTGATATTGTTGTTGAAGGACCACCAATGGGAATTATGGGGTCTGGACAATATTCTCTTTGTTTAGCTAAAATGATAAAGGCATTAAACACCGATTTTATTCCTAGGGGATATAAACCCCTAAAAGGCTTTGACAAGGTATTAAAAACAATAGCTATGGGTCATGGGGCTAGCCCTAAACCATATAAAATCATAGATATGGAAACAAAAGAGATTTTAATAGAAGGTACTCTTGAAGAAGATAACTACGTAATATCATCACTTTCTAAATCATTAAAGAGAATAAACTTTGATTTTAAAGATAAATTCATATTTGTTAAGAGAATTGAAGGGGTCAGTGGAACTTTAATTAGACAGGCCACAACAATTGGAAACTTTGACAATGTTTTAAACATGTTGCCCAAAGAATCAATAGCTATTATAAAAAAAGAGATTAAAGAAGGTAGAGCTCCTCTTCATAATTCTCGTGATGAGGAATCTATTTTAAATTCGGTAAATAATCTTTCATTGAATGAATTAAAATCATTAAATTTAATGACTGAGGAAATAGCTAAAAAAATTGTAGATAAGCGAGAGAAAAATAGTTTTACAAATGTTTCGAAAGTTCAAGAATGCATTTCATATGGATTTTCAAGTCATTTTAACCAAAGGGTTTTAAGTGTGTTGGAAGTAAAAGTAAATAAAGATATAATATCTAAGTATATTGATAACTATCCTTTTAACATACGTGTTCTTGACTATAAAAATGAGCATGTTTTAGAAGAATTTACGCATAAAATAAGTAACAATAATAGGAGAATCGAATTATGGCAATAAAAGATGGAGATTTTGTTAAATTAGAGTTCACTGGTAAAATTAAAGAAACCGGGGATATTTTTGATACAACCAATGAAGAAGTTGCTAAGGAAGCAGATATTTTTGTTGAAAACAAGGATTATGGTCCAATCCCAATTGTAGTTGGAGGAAGTCATTTATTAAAAGCTATAGATGAGGCTGTTATTGGATTGGGAGAAGGAGAATCTAAAAAAGTCGATGTGACTCCTGAAGATGGTTTTGGTGAAAGAGATCCCAAAAATATTCAGCTAATTCCTATGAAAGAGTTTAAAAAACAAGGAATGAAACCTTATGTTGGAATGGAAATAACTTCTGAAGGTCATAAAGGAAGAGTTTTAACACTCAGTGGTGGAAGAGTCCGAGTAGACTTTAATCATGACTTAGCTGGAAAAAATTTAGAATATGATCTGGTAATATCTGAAATCATTGAAGATGATGAAGAAAAAATTAAAAGCATGATACAACTCCACTATGCTTATCCAAATATGGACTTAGAAAAAACCGAAATTAAAATTGATGGGGATAAAGTAAGTATTAAGTTGGATGAAATTACAAGATTTGACCAAAAATCGTATATGGATATTACTTTTGCAAGGTTTAGAATAGCTAAGGACATATGGGAGAATATGGACTTTGAAAAAGTAGAATTCGTAGATGAATTTGAAAAAAAGGAAGAAGAAGAAAATAACGAATCTTCCGAAGATGCTGAAAATGAAGAGTCTAAAGAGTAATTCTTTTTAAAATAATCTTAAATTAACTATTTTTTAATTTAATTTTTTTATTTTTTTTTAAAAATTTTTATTTAAAATTTTCTTTTTAATATTTTTTTTATTTTTTTTAAAAATTTTAACTTTTTTTAATAAATTTTTCAAAAGATATTTTTGATTTATCAATAAAAAATTTATTTTAAAAATTTGTTTTCATTTTTTTAATAATAAAGTTTAAAATAAGAAGTGTTTAAGAGAAGATATTATTTATTATTTCTGCAGGATTACTAAATAATGTATAAACTGCGTCAAAAAAGTTTGGATAAGCATGTGCCAAGGTAAACAAGTATATGATGTATGTAACAACAAGGATTATCATAAAAATTAATATAATGGTTAAAATAATCTCGGTTGAGGTTGACTCTCCTTCAATGTTTTTCTTTTTTCGCTCATTTTGAATGTGAGGGTGTAACGATCGTCTTTTTTTCCTATTTTGATCATTAACTTTTACACTTTTTAAATCTATTTTATCATTCCTATTTTGAAGAGTTTTTTTATCTGGGGTAGGGTCAACTGGTTTTCTAGGTTTACTAATAATTGAACCATGTTCTGCTTCATCTTTAGCTAATTGTTCCTTTAATGGTATTATTTCAACATTATTCTGATTTTTAGATACATTATCCTCTTTATAATAAAGTTCATCTAAATATTTTTCATATTTTTTTTCAAGGGATTGATCCGAATTATTTGCAAGTGTTTCTTGTGTTTTGGTCCTTTTTGGAGCTTCTGTAGCTACAATTTCAGTTACACATTCGTGACAATAATCATTTCCTGCAATGTTTAATCCACAGTCATCACAGATTGATTTCCCGCAAACTTCACAAGTAGCTACACTTTCTTTGTTCGGATGATTTTGGCAATACATATTAACACTTTTGAAGGGATAATTTAAGAATTTATTTATTGTATTATCTTTATGTTCAAGTTTTTATATTTATTGTTTTAAATAAAGATTTGTTTTAAAAATCACAGATTTTATAGTATAAATTTAATATTGAAATTTTTTTTTAAACAGAATTTCCTTTTAGGCAGACCTATTTTATTAAAATCATGTTTAATAATCTGATATTTTTGATTAGATTTTATTTTAAATGAGGAATTGATAAAGTGAAAAAATTTTAAAAAAAAATTTTAAATTATTATTTAATAAAAATTTAATTTTTTTTTTTAACTATTTGGATAAAAAGTTGTTTCAGTTATGTTTTAGGACTTAAACATCTTGAAATCTTAGTATTTATGGCCAAGTTAATATTTTTGGAATTTTCACTTCTTTATATTTCTTTTGAACAAGTTTAGGCCAATTGTCTTTATCAAACCCTTTTTGGGCTAAAAATCCAAATAACCAACGTGTCAAACCTAAACCAGTACAACCTGTCCAAATTTTATGTTGATGTGCTTCTTTAATAGAAAATCCCTCTACAAAATGGGTTCCATGAACGTTTGCAGAAACAACAGCTACTCCTTTTTCGCGACCTGGAACTTTAAGTCTCATTTCATATTTTGGAACATCAGGGAATTCAATCCCTCTATTTTCAACCTTTCTTCCTTCAAGGTAAAATGGATCGTCTCCAATTTCCGTGTACCATTCAAGTTCAAGATCATTAGCTGTTTCATGGGATAATTCAAGAGTGTCATCTCTGATTTTATTTGTTTCCTCAGGAGAATCTACCCAAACTAATTCAATTCTTTGGAATTCATGGACTCGGTCAATTCCTTTAGCTCCACCAGATTCCCATCTGTAAGTCCAGCCACTTTTATCATAAAGTTTTATAGGCAAATCTTTTTCATCTATAACTTCGTGAGATAAGAATTCATAGAATGGTTCACATTGAGCAGCAGCTAAAACATAAGAAGGATCTTTGAGGCCTTCTTTTAATAAGCTCATGGGAACTTCTCGGGTTATGGCTAAATCTGTTTTAAATTTGTTAAAAAGTTCAGGATCTCTTTTTGGAGCACTACAATAATACATTCCTTCAGGAAGCCCATCTAAGTATCTCATCTTATCCATGGTAGGAATAGGAATTAACTTTGGAAATAGACATTCATCAAATCCTAGTGGTTCGATGATTTTTTCAATCAAAATTTCCTCAAAAGTTCTTTGTAATGCAGTCATTTGTGGCCCATAAAACCACTGTCCTCTTCCAGGAAATGTTTTAATCCAACCAAGTTCAATGGCTTTTTCGGTTACATCTCCATCAAAGAATGTTTTAAATTCGGGGCTTCTATCTATTATTTCACCTGGAGTAGATTTGGTAACGGTAAAAGTCAAATCTTGTTTTTCGCTATAGTCAGTTAAGTCATCTTTAGATTTTTCATCATCTTCTTTTTTTGTAGTGATGTGTTTGATAACTCTATTAACGGTTTGTTTTTTTATTTCGGATTCAGTAATATCATTTATTGTTATAATTACTTCATTTCCCTTGATTTGTAAGTCAGAAATTTGGGGAAGGTCTTTAGCTAAACTTTTGTCAATTTCGTATTCTCCAAAACCTGTAGGAATAACTACTGTGTAAGAGTCAATGTGTAAACTTCTTACACCTAAATGGTATTTTTTTCCAAGTAATTTGGTCAATGGATTTTTTATCCTAAGTAATCCATCATGAGAGCGAACTTTACTTCCAGATTCAATTTCGAGATGAAGTACTTTATCTTCAATACTCCACTTAGTTATTCTCGCTCCTTTTTCTTCTTCACCTTCTTTCACGCCTCGAAGCAGTAGCTCTTTATTAGCTTCTTGAATAAAATTAGCTATATCTTCTTTTGCTTCTTCAGCATTTTTATTAAATGTTATTGTCCCCTTAAGTAGAAATTTCATGATTTCACCTTTAATTTCATAGTTTTAGTATAATAAATCATTAATTATCTTTTATTATTCGTTTTTTAATAATAAATCATTAATTATCTTTTATAATTCGTTTTTTAATAATAAATCATAAATAATATAATTATTAGTCTTTTAATAATAAATCAATATTAATTCTTTTTAAGATATAAATTATTAAGTAATTAAAATGAATTAAATGTTTAATTTTATTGATTTTTTGAAGTAATATTGCAGATGATTAGCTACTCGATGCCGATTCTAAAATTTTTTCAACTAAAATTTCGGAAAATATTAAATCATCAACAGTAGCTAAGAATGTTGAAAGAGAGTCAGAATTAACTTTAAAGTTTAATACATTATCTTTTTTTTCAGATTTAATAAACCCTTTGTTTTCAATTTCTAAAGATTGAAATGAAATTTCTGCATCTTTTGAGTCTTTATACTCTATTTGAATATTAGCTTCGATTCTCATCTTGATCAATATATTTTGATTATAAAAATAGTATGATATTATTTTTATCCTTTTAATCTTATATATTTTTATCTAATAAAACTATTTAATATATTAATATTATTGTTTTAATATGATTTTTAGCTATTTTTTCATTTGATAGTTTTTTATTTGATAGAATTTCATGAAGAATTAAAGTCTTAATCATTTTTAGATTTTGGTTTTGAATTTCATAGTTAACTTTGAAATCATAATTTTTATAATTAATAACTTTAAATTTTTAATAATTAACATGATTTTAAGCTGTAAATGATGGTTTAAGTATCTATAATCTTTTTCAAGAATAATTTCTCATTTAACAAAACAATAATTGAACATTCAATAATTTTTTTCTATATTTATTAGACATTAATCTATCTTTATTTTTTTTCATAGGTTAAAAAATAAAAAATTGAAAAAAATCAGATAATTATTGTTATATTAATTTAATTAGTTGAATAAGAAATTCAGGAAATTATCGGAAGTTATATATAGAATAAAATCAAATTAAAAAAGGTAATTCATAAATAATAAAGTTTTGAATAAATATTATTTGAAAAGATTATTCTTTATTAATTTCATTATTGAAATTATAATTAATATTTATAATTAAATTCAAATCTTTTTTGAACAGTTTATTCATTAATGAATATTATTTATTAATTAAAATCCTTTTAGAAAAGGGTAATCATAATAATATTTTTATAAAAAAAAATTCTTTTTGAAGAGTTAATTTTAATTAATATTATTATGTTGATATTATATTGAGGCGGAAATTTATTTTAGGCATTAAAAAATTAATCATGCTATTTTTAATAATTGGTACATTATTAGTAAGTGTAAATTTTTCTTTAGCAACTGATAATGAAAAGCAGTCAAATACAAATATCGTTAAAGCAGATAAATCTGTAAAAATAGTTCATAAATTACTTAAAAGCGATCAATCACATAAAATTGCTGATTCTTCTAATAAGAAAAAGGTTAATCAATCTAAGAAGATTGTTGATTCTTCTAATAAGAAAATGGTTAATCATTCTAAGAAGATTGTTGATTCTTCTAAGAAGAAAAAGGTTAATCCTTCCAAAAAGAAAATCACTAATTCTTCAAAAATGAAAATCGCTGAATCGGAATATATTGTTATTAATGAATTTAAAAAATCTTATAAACCCCGATTAGTGAAATATAATTCAAAAGAACTTATTAGTAAGGCAAAATGTTCTTGTGGTAAAAAAGGATATAGTAAGTTTCATTCTACAAAATTTGAGAACTTCTGTGTCTGTTGTAAAAAAAATGGACAACTAATATTCAGGGATCATTATGAAGGAGAATGGACTTGTAAGGCTTGTGGAGCAGATTATTGCTTAGCTACTGGCAAAGTAAAGCTTTCTCATTCAAAAAAATTTTTAAATAATATTGATTAATTATTGAAATAATTTTTTCATTAATTTTTTTTTTATTAATTTCATTAAAATTTTTTTTGATTTTCATTATTTTTTATTAATTTTTAATTTTTTTTCATTATTTTTTTGTTTTTAAATATTTTATTTTTTAGAGTTTTTTTTTTAATTTTTTTTCATTATTTTTTTGTTTTTAAATATTTTATTTTTTAGAGTTTTTTTTAATTTTTTTCTAAATTTTCCGCGATTTTTTTTATAGAATCCAGAGCTACTGATGTTTCATAGTTTGTTAGAGGGTTTCCTTCCATATCAGATATTATTACTTTTTGATCAAGTGGAATAGCTCCAACAAGATCGATATTAACCATAGATAATTTTTTTTCAACAAAATCTTTCTCTTCTTTTGAAGAATGTTTATTTAAAATGGCTACTATTTTTTTTATTCCAATATCTTCACTTAATTTTTTTATTCTTTCAGCAGTTTCAATAGATTTTAAACCTGGTTCCACTACAATTATCATAATATCCACGGATTCTGCTGTACGTCTACCTAAATGTTCTATCCCGGCTTCCATATCTAAAATAATTATTTCTTCTTTTTTTATAATAATATTTCGAAGTAGTGCTTTGAGTAAAACTGTAGCTGGACAAATGCAACCTTCCCCTCCCTTTTCAACAGTTCCCATAACCATTAACTTTAAAGATCCGTCTTGGTAATAATCATAAGAAAGTTGATCTGGAAGATCACTAATTTTTGGATTCATTTTAAATACTTCTCCAAATGAAGCCCCAGATTCAGCCCCTGTTCTTTCCTTTATAAGTTCCCGCATTGAAGAAATGGGAGTAATATTTTCACGCACTCCTAAACTTGTGGCTAAATTCATATCAGGGTCCGCATCAATAGCAAATACATTATGTTCTTTTGAAAATAAACAGGCTAATGCACTAGCTAAAG
>Ga0209628_10003886_pt1 | contig 10622 bp, 10 predicted proteins | sample TergutCu122P4_FD_187285 | JGI IMG/M metagenome (GOLD analysis project Ga0209628, IMG submission 187285) | Cubitermes ugandensis P4 segment gut microbial communities from Kakamega Forest, Kenya - Cu122 P4 (SPAdes) (version 2) | ecosystem: Host-associated > Arthropoda: Insects > Digestive system... | reverse complement strand
CCTTTTAACAGATGCCGCAAAAAACGAAGAAGTAGAATGCTAAATATGTTGGGCTATCTATGCATTACGCCCAATACTCATTAGATGATAACAGTTAAGTTGTACTTTGTTCAAGCACAATGAGTACAGTAAGTGGAAGGACAGGAAAAAGTGTAAAATTACGTTAGAAATACTGTTTCTAAATTGGCTGATTATGTCGCCGCATGTTAATACTACGTAAACAACTACCACAATGGCACTTTCCCTTTCCAGTGTTATTAATTCTCTTGCGTGTGGTGGATACTAACGTATGTACCATGGATCACATGCACAATGTGTGGTGTATTGGCGACAGTGGCGTCGTATGTTTACAAACATTCCGTGTGTGAAAAACGTTACGTAGAGACGGTGTTGTGCTTATGACGTGATGGTTGTGATATGCAGCCAGCAATGAATGTGTTACATTGTTGTCAGAACAGTTAATATTACCGAGAATTAAAGATGTCTGGAAAAAAGGACAGTGATGATGATCACTCACCACGCTTTAAGGTAAATGAGAGTTACAGAATACTGTGGTCAATCATTTAACATTGCTGTATGAGTAACCTATGGTGACGAGGCGGTTAGTATGTTCACGATTCGTGGTTCATAGTAACTTTACTTCCTTAAAAATTCGATATTTGTAAACCTGTAAGTTTTTCGGTAGGCGCTGTAAATAACCTGTGTTGTTGATGGCATTATTGAAATTGAGATTGCACTAATAGTTTCTGTAAAAGAATACTGTGAATACAGTACAGATAACGGTGGACCCCTTCAACCCACCCTACACTCTATAGACCGACATCAAGTTAGGTTAGCGTAGGAGGGCACGTATGTAACTTATTCCTCTTCTTCTATGGTGCTACGGCTCCAGCAGTCTTGGCCTTATCAACAATACCCTTCCATTTAAGGCTATCTTGGACTTGTCCTGTCCATTTTATAAGTTTCATCTTTTTCAGGTCATTCCTGGCATCATCTTCCCATCGGGACTTGGGCCTTCCTACTGGTCTTCCTGTGAATGGTTTCCATTTGTGTATTTTCTTGACAGTACTAGTCTCAGGCATTCTATTTATGTGTCCAAACCAACTTAATCTTTGGGCTTTAACATAATTTATTATATTCCGGTGTTTTATTAACTCATCCAATTCTATGTTTGTTTTAATTCTCCAGTTACCATTATCTTCTTTAGTTGGTCCAAAAATTTTCCTAAGTATTTTCCTCTCAAACACTGAGAGTCTCTGTATAATACTTTCTTTAAGGACCCATGTTTCACATCCGTAAACAATAATTGGTCTAATTACTGACCAATATAACTTTAATTTGGATTTTCCAGACACTAATTTGCTCTTAAAAAGAGCTCTAGTTGCATAGAATGCTTTATTTCCTTCAACAATTCTTTCTCTAATTTCTTCTTCCAATGTATTATTTTCATTCACAATTGTACCAAGGTAGCTGAATGATCTGACCTGATCAGTTTGTACTAGGGTAGATCAAATATAAACCGACCTCAGCTTTCAATTTTTTATTGAAACAATTTTATAAAATTAAATAATTCCCACTTTTCTACATAGCTTCCACCTTTCTCTATGCATTTTTGCCAGCGGATTGGGAGTTTTTTTATTCCTGCATCATAGAATGAAGGAGGACGCATCTGTAGCCACTTGCACACAAAATTCTTGACCTGCTCATTATTGTCAAAACGCTGCCCCCCTAGCGCCTCCTTAAGGGGTCCAAACATGTGGTAGTCACAAGGGGAGAAGTCCGGGCTGTGTGGCGGGTGTTCTAGGGCAGTCCAGTCCAGAAATTTGAACACAAGCAGTTTTTTGTTGATCACTCAACAGCCTGGGTACCCATCGAGCCGAAATTTTTCGAAACAGTAGCTCGTTTTTGATGATGGACTGCACGCTCCCATAGCTGATACGTGTACCAAGCTCCTGACAAATTCAACCACAATAAGCCAACGATCGCCTTCAATAAGGTCACAAACCGCTGCGATATTCTCTGGGGTGATGCTCGTCCTTGGGCGTCGTTGATGACTTGTGTTTTGCACGGCATCTCTTCCTCCACGAAACTCTTTATGCCAGAATTTCACTTGCATCTTTGATAGTGTTGGTTCCCCGTATTGTGTGTGTAATCTACACCAAATTTCATTGGGTCCAATGTTTTTGTTGGTTAGGAACTTTATTACAACATGTTGTGCAATAGTAATTGGCACCTCTCTCTCACTCATCTTGAATTCAACTAACTAAGGAGAAGGGTGAGTCTGATGGCGAGGGGAGGAGGGTCCCCACACCCCACCACACCACCGCACAAGGTCATTACCCAATCGTGCTCATTCGCTGGTTGCAACTGACAGAGGTCGGTTTATATTTGATCTACCTACATATATTTCCAACTGTTAATCTATCTAATTGAGTTTCTTTCCTTGTACATTCCATGTATTTGGTTTTATTTTCATTTACTAATTAGTCCAAATTGTAATGAAATATTTTTGAATTTTTCAGAGGTATCTATCATTGTTTGTTTGGTTTGGGCAGTGATTAATATATCATCAGCATATGCTGAACATTGTTTTAAATGTGTTGATATGTTACCTCTCAGTTCCAGCTGCTTTAAAATATCATCAGTGACTATGCTAAACAGGGTTGCTGACAGTGTGTCAGTGTAACTTATTACTCGCCGTAATATATAGAGGTCAATTGCTTGTGTTCTGAGATGAGGAAAATGTAAACTCTTGGTGCATGGGTTTGTTAATGACACTGGCTGTGTTATTTCTGCTGATAACAAAGTGAATAGAAAGGGCAATTACATGTTAGTCATCTCTTATCACAAATGCTTCTCAGGTTGTTGCAGTTTGTTTTTAAAATTTATAACTCCGAGTGTTCATATATATATATACATTCACTGAAGTGCAACAGGCATGTGTTACCTAAAGATGTGAGTGTTCATTTGTAATATTTTTGCACAGTATGCTCCATGGTTAAAATATGGTGGAAAGTTTTGTAAAAATAGCCCTCAACAGTGCCGTGTAAAAGAACCATATGCAGAAGAGTGTAAAATATTTGAATTACATTTTCAGTACTGAATAAAAATAAAATATGAAAACTTGTATTTTTATTGGATGAGGCATGGTTTACATTAGTAGGAACATGAACAGCCAAAGTAACAGATGATGGTAGTACAGAAATTCCCGTGTAGTTCGTGAAGTTACTTTTACATGACCACAGAGTACAATAAGTGGAACAAAATCACAGAGGTCTTTTTTTTTTTTTTTAAAAGAAACAAATTCTGAAGTATGTTAAATTAATCTTGACAACATGATTGAGGTAAACAACTGACAGTCCTCTGTAATTATAAGAATTGAAGGTCATCTTTCAAAAAAAAAACTGTCAACACCTATGAGATGAGAGCTTTCTCATGTGTCAAGAAGTACAGTAGAATTCCTTCAATCTGGCACCTACAGGACCAAACAGTTGCCATTTCATCAAATATTCTGTATTGTCAGACAGTCCCTAAATTTTGCACAGTCCTCATAGAATGTGTACTTGTTAGTTACTTTCATTTCATCATAAAAAGACTTATCTTTTTTAGTTGTCACAGGCCAAGTCACAGGTTTTCCTTTGGAGTGCATTGCCTCAAATTTGGCTAATTTTGGGCTGTTTCAATGTCGGTCACTTAAAAAGGCACTTCACACACATATGCAGGTACCATAAATTTTGTAATTAGCCTTTATATTTCTTTATATCATAGATAGTTTATGATACAATGTTGTGTGAAGCTTTAATCACACTTCAGCTTTTGCCACTTTCAAGCCTTATAATTATTTAAGTTTCTGAGGAATCATTAATGTTACTTGTTTCCTGTTGCCACCAGTCCCCTTGTTTACTCATCTTGAGATCTCTGGAAGCCATAATAACTCAATGAGCCCAGTGAAGTCCAGACAACAGAAAATAAGATCTCAATATTAGTTAACGATGGCAAAACATCCAGTCACACATCATACATATCTGGTCCTGGGAGTATTTTCCTCAAGTGCTGAACTCTCAGGATTTCCAGATCATCAGTAGCTGGATTAAAGGAATTCTACTGTATTTTTTAAAGGTGCAAGGCCTGTTTGTAAGCTGGAGGTTGGCAGTTTGAAACTGCTTTGTAATAAAATATGTTGAACTGTGGGGTGGGGGAACAGAATCTAAATTATGAGTGGATGGAGATGTCATGTACAAGAAAGCTCTCGTGACAGCTGCTGTGGTCGGGGACACAACAAAATTTGTCAGTGTAATAAGAGTAGGCCCTCTAACTCATTCAGACTTTTCTCACTGAACAGTTTATGTAAAATACACATATTGAAATCTGTTAGCTGCTAGGATCACTATAAGATAGTAAGTTTTACATTTATGAAATTGTAACATTGGAATGGAATGTAGTACACTTAACAAGAAATAGTGTCTGAGTTGTATAGAAGTCTTAAAATTTGTGGTACTGGATTCTTATAACAAAGAAGCTTGTAAGTTTGAGTACATCACTTACTTGTGAACTTACTGATGCAGTTCTCATCTGCCACACTGTACGACGAGAGCATAGACGTGGTGGATGCAGAAGAGGTGGAAAGCCCAACATCCAGTAGTATCAAAGATAGAGATCTGTACAGTTTCCAGGATAAAAAGACAGATTATGATAATAAGGTATGCAGGCAGGCTGTCTGGCATGTTGCGGCATGCTTTATATTTGCTGAAAGTGATGCCATTTGCCCATTTCATATTGAGCACCTGTTTGTAGCACATGTAGATTGGGGGATATTTGAATGGGTACTACCCTTGCTTTATGCCATTCATAGCTAAGACTTTTACAATTGAGAGCCTTTATTTAACCTTGTCACTCTTAGTAGAAAAGCAAAGTGATATCATGAAAGGGTTAAATTCATATAGAATATAAATTTGCATCATGCCCTAAAAAAATATGCTTTATGAACTAGTGAATATGTACCTTTTGAATTTTAGTCTATGGCAGGTCCTTCACGTGACGTGGCAATAATGGGAATCCAGCGCCCAGGTTCATCGCATATTTCAACACACCATCACATGATTCACCAGACCCCAGACCAGTCAGATAACACTGAAGATGATGATAATGATGATGATGATGATGATGATGATGATGTTAATGTAGAAGCTGCAATATTGGAAGGGTTTGTTTGCTTTCTCATTTTCTGTCATCACCATTTGCACTGATACTTCCACAACAGTAGATTACTGTTCATGTTTGTATCATTTGACAGCTGTATTAAGAAGTGTGAAACAGTGCAATTCATATGTTAAATCACATTGAGTCATATTGTGCCCATAGGGTAGTAAAAGGGTGCTTTCACTTTGGAGGTCAGGAATAACTATTCTGTTGTTTAGTAGAATGATCCACTATTTATTATTACTTTTGCATTTGTTTTCAAAATTAGTCACTTGTTTATTACTGGCAATAAAAAGGGGTTCACTTGATTCCAGTTATTAGTTGAATACTGCAATATACCTGCTTCACAGGACATTTGTCTTCACATTGCAGGACATATGATCCAAATGAATTCAGCCACCTACCAGTCTCAGCAGATGTAAAGGACTTGTTCCAGAATATTACACGGTAAGGATACTAGTCACATATAGTGTTGCATTGTTCACGTAATGTCAACTGCTATAGTTCTTATCATTTCCAGCTACACGCCACAAAACATAGAACTGGACTATAAGCTGCGGCCATTCATTCCTGACTTCATACCAGCAGTTGGGGACATTGATGCTTTCCTCAAGATTCCTCGCCCAGATGGGAAAAGTGACAGCATTGGACTGACAGTACTGGATGAACCATGTGCTAAGCAGAGTGAGCCAGCAGTGCTGCACCTCCAGTTGCGAGCTGTTGCCAAACAGAGTTCTGCAAAGGCTATGGTAAGGACAGATTAAATCTCATGGTGCCCTTTTCAAGAGCCATGTGAATGGACAGATGTGTCATTTGCTAAGTTTCGCGACACAAGTTACTGTACTGTGCTTGTCCGGTCATCATGCTTTTGTCTTCACTAATGTATTCTGGCCTGAACATAATCATAGACATTCCACCCTGAAAAATTAAGACAGCATGTACTTTGGAAATATCAGATCTGTCTGAAAAGAGATGTTTATTATTATGTGAGAAATGTACATTGCATGGCGGACGTCTGTGTTAATAGGTGCCAAAGAAATATTACCCACAGCAGTGCAGTTACAATATCAGATAGAACTTTAATCTGTTCAGTGCACAAACCCTGGAAAACACTGAATTTTATACACCAACTTATGCACTTTTATATACAATAAAATATTAGTCTAAAACGTTCATATTAAAACAGTTTTGTATGGTGGTTCCTGATATTTGCGGGTATGGAACTTCCTTCACGTCACTCAGCTATCACCTAGAATTGTGAGGTGACTTCTAGATTTTTGGAAAATATATGCACCCCTGGAATTAGGTGTTGCAGCGGCTACTATTTACTTTCATCTTGGCATGTTAAATCATTCAATAAGACAAATATGTTTGAAGCTAAAGTTTTTTTTTACGATTGAATATAACATTTAGTTGTGTACTAAGCACCTTAATAAATAGAAGAAAATAAGAGTGAAAAAAAACTGTATTTGTATTGTGACTGCAGAGATACTGAAGAAGCAGGTTGTATTATGCCTTTCCTGGCTTTTAATTTCCCATTCTGCCTCAACTACATGTAAATTTTGTGTACTTCATGTTTGTTATTGTAGAATATTTTTAAAGACATGACTTCCACCTCATAAATTCACAAAACTGTGCTGTTATTATTGATTTTAAGGAATTAATAGTAAGGACATGTGGGATCTCCAGTTGCTTATGAAGTGTCATGAAAACTGGCCATTTGGTACAAAAATTTACACATACAATACCATAAGCAAATCTGTGCTGCCTGACATGCTGCAGTGGCCATTGTTGAAGAATGTGATCTGTATGTACAGCCCCAGATACATTTTCCAGATAATGGAATACTGCTCTATGTAACTCGGTAGACTATGTTTTGGAGGAATATGCTGCCTGTAGCTTTCTCTTACCAATATCCCCCCTTCCCCTTCTACATCTGTCCTTGATGTAACTGTAACTTCTTAGTGCCTCCATCTCCTCTTGGACTAGCCACAGCTCCCATTCTGGTCATTTTTTCTATAATGTGAGTCACTTTTTTTAAATGCTCCACTTACTTGCATACTTGAATTAAATGCATGATGTTTCTTGGAAACATTGGTACCTATCTACCAAGCTGCATAGCATCACATTCAATTGCATCTCATTAGTGTCACCATAACAAGCCAGTGCTAACCAGTAGGTTGCCTCAAGTATTATAAGAATTGAACTCAAATTATTACTTATCTCCTTTGTGTTACTACGTTCTTTCTGAAGTCACTTCATAAAAGACATTCATATAGTTGAAGGACAGGGATATTATTTTATCTGACAACACACATCACGCTTTACTGAGACTATCTTATATGACAGTTTTTGGTGTAGTGATCATTGGCGTTCCAGTTTACTCTGTGTGGAGGATCCAGGCACATTAGTTCAGTGAATCATAGCTAATATTCGGTTTTTCTTCCGGTATTTAAAGAAGGTGCTGAAAGTGATTTCCTTTGGCTAGTATTTATACATCACACATAACACAAACACATTGTTTATTGCATGTTGATGTTCAGCTGGTGAAAGTATAAGCACTATGTTCTTAATTTTTTCTTGCAGATCATCTTCAGTGTGATGATTATTTCTGTACAAGGGTGTATCCATAAGTCCCCAAACCAAGTTGATAATGAAATACACGCTTTTGTTTTTGGCCATTGTTGTACACTTCATAGTAGTCCCCTTCCAAATTTGCAACAGGCTCAGCATTTCTGACACTGCTGGAAATGACATTTTGGGGTCACATCTAGGGCAATCAGCAATTGTTCCTGAATTTCAGGGACATCCACGAAATGGTGCACATATAGCTGCAATTTTATTTGCAGAAACAAGGGATCAAGTCAGGTGAGTTAGGAGGGTGGAGGTTCACAGCCATGTTTGTGGTGCCAAAAATTGGTTCTTCTTGTTGGTGAGCAACTGAGGCAAAAACTGTGCAGAGGTTTGCCACATTTTCAGTTGGTGACATGTTCCATAGAGAGACCTAATCCACCAGTGATCCCAACAAGGTATTTCATCAATCATCGTGGACAGTTTTTTTAACTTTCTCATTTGTTTTCATTTGTGTAACCTGTGGCAGGACAACCTGAATGCTTACAATTTTTATTGACGATTTAATGAACTTTCTCCATGTTTTCATATGTATAACCTGTGGAGTGATGACCAGAACGCTCACAATCTTCAGCTGATGTTTCCCCATGTTTGAATCAAGAAAACTAATCAAAAGCTTGTGTTCTTCCATGGTATTGTCACCAAAAGATTTTTTGGACATTTTATGCTTTTCTGATATAGTTTTCCCTAAGTTTTGAAGCAAAACTTAATGCATATACATTGTTCCTTCAAATCAACTATGGAAATTCACAACAGTAAACAACAATAAATATCTGTAGAGAAGCAACACAGAGGGTTATTGTTGCAAAATTCAGTAGACCGACTCAGAAGACAGTATGGCACCTAGTAGCATACAACTGTACTGCTTGCCGTTCAAAGACCTAGTGATGAGTTTAGGAACTTTTGGGTATGCCTTTGTATGTTTTATCTGTTAACATTCCACAAAACTAAAAATTGCACAGATTCAGATCCAGTGAAACAGGGAGACCACAATCCCCTGCTGACTTTTCTGTCCCCAGAACCACTTTGTAAACAATGCATATAACTTAATTAAAAATGGTACCATTATAAAATACTTGGTGCCAGAATGTTTGTATCATATCAGAGGAAAAAATGGATCTGTTATGCCTACTGTTATTTTATGACTAATGGTGCATGTTAAAAGGATGTGGATGGTAATAAAATCCTTACACTGAAGATGATTAGAAAGAAAGCATTTGAATTGATGCATTGTGCTATGATAGTGTAATTTGTAATTGAATAAAAAATTTAGCACCTCATGAATAATGAATACATTTTAATGCATTCAAATCCATGTCTTTTAAGACTGTACTGCTTGCCGTTCGAAGTCCTAGTGATGAAATTAGGAACTTTTGGTTATGCCTTTGTATGTTTTATCTGTTAACATTCCAAAAACTAAAAACTGCACAGATTCAGATCCAGTGAAACAGGGCGACCACAATCCCCTGCTCACTTTTAAGACATGGTTTTTTGTGCAGTGTGAGGTGATGCACTGTTTTGTTGAAAAAGGGCATATTGTCTCTTGTAATTGAAAAGGTCCTCAATGGTGTCAGAATGTGTGTGATATATCAATGTGAATTTATGATTTCATGATAAAATGGGCCCAATAAACCTAGTTAGACTCATGGGAACCTTAGATACAGATAGATATATTTGTTAACTGCAATTGGGTTGACACCCAGTGGCAGTAGTACAGTACACATTCACACACAAACAATACATAGAACAACACAATTAACTAATTGGGAAGAGTGCGGGCCATGCCCCATCTTTGCGAGTTATACCCTGGCATTTGCCTTACAACTGAGGAAAAAGCATGGAGAAACCTCAGTCAGGGTAGCCGAAGAATGCCATTTGGCACAATGAAAACAGAATATACAGAATAGAGCATACATAACATTAAGAATACATAAACCTAACAGTAAGAATACATAACTCACAGAATTCAACAAAAGTATACAAAACATACAACCATATACACAATGATAAAAAAAAAAAAAGAACCAAAAGTACATGTAGGAATATGATAAACGAAAAAGCCATAAAAGCAGCAAACTTCCTGTGATCTATATATCCTCTAATAATGTTAGACAGCCTGTTACTAAGACTTTCACTACACTTCACTCCACTTCACTACACTTTTTGACACTTCTCTTCCTCCCATTTAAATTTCCTACCACTCCATATCACCTGACATCACTACACTTCACCTCACTTCACTTCACTGCACTGATTTTCGCCACACTTCTATTCCTTTCATTTCACCCCGTTTATAATTGCTTTTCTAACTCTGTTTCTAAAAATCTTAGGTTTACAAGGGAAAGTCCCTAACGTTTCTGCAGGTAGTTGGTTCCAGTTTTTAATGGTCCTATTTACAAAGGAATACTTCCCGATATCCGTTCTTTGTTTCCTGTTCCTAATTTTCCGAACATGATCAACCCTACTCAAATAGTAAGGCCTTCACAACCTGTCATGTATAGCTTTCCAAGCCCATTCCCCAGAGTACACTTTAAAAAGTCCGCATAAGCGTGCTATCATCCTACACTGAGCCAAGGTTTCCCATTCAGAATCCCTCATATGATCTGCAAATCGAGCAGCCCTCTTCTTTACTCGGCCTAACGCATTTATCTGTCCCTCTCTGCATGGATCCCAGCATGCAGACCCATATTCAAGAATAGGATGCAGCAACAACGTGTAGGCTAAACATTTTGTATTCCTATTTCCTTTTTTGAGAACATGCAATACAAAGTGAAGTGCCTTCCAGGCTTTTT
>Ga0209628_10003884_pt1 | contig 10622 bp, 6 predicted proteins | sample TergutCu122P4_FD_187285 | JGI IMG/M metagenome (GOLD analysis project Ga0209628, IMG submission 187285) | Cubitermes ugandensis P4 segment gut microbial communities from Kakamega Forest, Kenya - Cu122 P4 (SPAdes) (version 2) | ecosystem: Host-associated > Arthropoda: Insects > Digestive system >... | reverse complement strand
CTGGCCATTATCTCCGTAACCGTTCAACTTTGGACATAGGTGTTTTGGGTTATATCGGTATATTTTAACATAAGGAACACTCTCCCGAAGTAGTGACCTTAACTCGTGGGACACCCTGTATAAAGTGCCTGACATTGTTTTCTGATTTTAACTAAATTTGGAGTTCTTGACAGATTTTCATAAAAGTCCCCAATATTAAATTTCACAAAAATCTGCCTACTGGGAGCCGTGTTGATACATGAAGACAAATGGACAAATGTGACAAAGCTAATAGGCACTTCTTGCCATTTATGCGAATGCATCTAAAAACTGAAGGAAAGACTAATAAAATTGCTGTTACATATTTTTAGTTACAGCTGTCATCTAGTACCCCAGAATTCAGAATGTAAGTCCTTGCATTATATCAGTCCCTGGAGTATACCATTATTACTGGCTACCAAAAATTTCTCCCATGGGCGCTGGGAGCCGACAAATGAAGTGGTTAGTGCAATATGGGAAGTTTTCCACATGCATGGTTACAAAAACAAGGCAACATGTATGACAACAGATCTTAAGGTGAGCAAACATTCAATAACTGGCATGTGTTTCATGATGCACTTCTCAATTGCTCTGCCACACAAGAACAACAAAAATCAACACTGGAATTACTGAATCCCTGTATGTATTTTCCCCAGAAACCACTGACATACTGATAAAAAGATAATGTGTAGCTACATTTTGCCCATTCTTTAAGAGCATGCAGGTGGGGCTGTCATGAAAAGCTAACAGTGCCTCAGCCAGTCAAGAAATTCTCTACATTTTGTGGAATCGAAAGGTTCATTATTGTGTTCACAAAGATCTACTGAACCAGATTCAGTCCACACCCATCATATTTCTTCAAGATCCACCATAATATTATCCTTTCATCAAAGGCTATGACTTTCAATTGGTCTCTTTCCTTAAGGCTTCCCACACCAAAACTCTACACATTTCACCTGTTCCCCATATGCCATATGCTCCACCTGCCTCATTAACATTGATGTGATCACATAAATAATATTTTGTGAGGAATACATATCATGAAGCTACTTAATATGCAATTTTCTCCTGTCTCCTCTTACAACCTCCCTCTTAGTCCCAAATATCTTCCTCAGCACTCTAATCTCAAACTGTGTAAGTCTATGTTCTTCCCTTAACGTGAGAGACCAAGTTTCACACCCATACAACACAAGTGGAAAAATTATAGTTTGTGTATTCTAATTTTTATATTCTTAGATAGCAAACAGGAAGACATGAAATTATGGAAAAATGGTAGCAAGCATTCCCTGAGTTTAATCTGGTGTCAGTTTTTTCATGCACAAATTGAAGGTATAAAAATGCAAATGTATTTTAAATAACCTAAGCTATCCATACTTATAAAAGTTTTCATGACAAAAGGTGTAATATTCAGAGTCCGTAATACATGCACAATGGATCCATATACTAGGTGCACAGCAGTTGCATCAGCATAAGTGGTGATGCAGATGGAGAAAACCAATTGTGATTTGTGATTTCTGGAAAAAGAAATCAGAAGCGTGGGAGATTTGAGATTCTTATGGCAGTGACTATGAAGAACACTGTCTTCTGGGATATGAAGCCCTGATCGATGTTTCGGAGGAACCTGCTCCTGCCATCTTCAGAACTGAAAAATTCCTCCAGAATGGAAATAAATTTCTACTAGACCACATGACATCTCATCCAAGAAGACAATATTCTTCAAATTAGCAGTGGTTGTTCAGATACTGTTTTAGACAAAGGATGGGATGAATGAAGCATGAGACCTTCCATTTAGGCACTGCACAAGCCATTCACAATCTTAATGTCTGTATAAAGGCAAAAAATCAGGACAACTGCTGGTCTCTGAAAAACTGGTGGACACTGTCCATCATGTTTTGTGAACATTCCTTGAATATACAAGATGCATGTGCAGGGGTTTTCTTAGTCAATGGTATGAAAGATTGTAAGGAACTAACATAATGTGAACTGACACATTTTGAGGATCTGGGGCTTAAAAAATTCTCACGATTCAAATGGGAACATAAGGGACAGTCTGAAAGTTAAATATGCACTATGCATTATCTGTGCAGACTGGCTCCACCCCTTTGCAACAGGGGCCATTATGGAAATGACATATGGTATGTTGGATCTTTAGTTGATGCCACAGTCTCATCAACACCTTTATGACATAACCTTTCAACAGGATGATGCAATTCTCTGAATATGAAAGTAACGTCTTCCCCAGAACGTTGTGCCAAACTACACAGCATTACATATGAGAATAAGGAGGCTTCAGATATCTTCTTCGCAAGCAGAGCCCGAGGCATACACCTCAGATGCACCGCTGCCTAGACGCTTATTGTGCAACCCTGGGTCCCCCCTAATTTAGACGTTCCTGCTTCTGTCACACACAACGCGAGAGACCCCTAGTAGCGAAAGGAGGAACTCTATGGGCGAGAAATGTCCCGTAATTTTGCCTAAATGTCGACTTCCACGCTACATTTAGGGGTTTTTTACATCCCCTCTGAAGGAAGGCGTGCTGAGGATTTTTTTCGCCCTTAAAAATCCGATGGCTTTGGCTGGCTTTGAACCCGCGAACTTGGGTACTAAAGGCCAGCACGCTTACCCCTAGACCACTGAAGCCGCTAGGCTTCAGACATACTTATTACACATTCATTTAAAAAGAGAGAGAGTGAGAAAGAAAGAAAGAAGCCATACCTGCACATTATCTATCTAGCTTATGTACGTTTCGAGTTAATAAGTTATAACTGGTGGACCTGTATTCTGAAATACAGTTGGTGATGCAACACACATCACATGTGAAGTCACCATTTTTAATGGCATATGACCATGGAAATATGATATGTTGAAGCTGAAATATTCTTAAATCTACATTCTACTGATATGAGGCATGTCACAGTTACTAAACACAGTTTGGTCTCTGAACCCTTTACAACTAAAATCAGTGGTAAATCTGATAAACTTATGATGTACAGATTTCAATGTTCTCTTTAATTGCTTATGATGCCTGTTTTAAATATATCAGACTTCAGGTACAATGATGGGATAATAACTGTGTGGTACTGAGAAAATGTGGTATTTCATGGTGAATGTGAGGTCATGAAAGAAAGACAATAAATAATAATGGCCCCAGTTTTACCATAGTAGGAGCTTCTGGATCACAACCAGGGCATTATGACGGTGGGAAGTCGGTTATGTTTCTGCAGGCAAACTATATACACATTTTATCTATACAGTAAGCTTATTTTTCCTCAAAACCTTCCCTTGTGGGGATCTCCTTAATGTAGATATTCTTGGTATAGTTGTTTCCGCGGTTTAAAGAACAAAATGAGAGTATATACTTGTAGATTTACATATAATTTTTGAATGAATGTGTACTTGTCTAAGTGTATGCTTGACACCCCACCCCCAGCAGTTTTCATAATTTCTTCCAAGGAAGAAAAGAATGTGGATCAGGACTGTGTGTACACAGAAACTGAAAAGTTAATTCTGGTCTTTTAGGATGTGTTGTACTACTGAGTTAGTGTTTCTTGACATTTCAAAAACATTCTTTCAGTACCTCAGTAAACACTAACACAGCTTCACAAACCACAAGACTGGAACACCCAACAAAACCAGTGTGGAAACCTGAAATCTCTTGTAATTTGAGTAGTTGCATGAACACAAAGCTTATTTTATCATTGTGATGATAAGGTTTCGGGCACTAATATAATGGAAATGTCATATTTGTACCTACTGGGCCACCCAGTGCCCTGAGCAATGGGCACAGCACACCTGAAGTAAACAAAATCCTTTTGTAATAATGAATTACATCCGTCACCCAGTAGGCTACTCAATTTTCTGCACAAAAGTCATCTACAGAAATATTCTGCCTGAAAGTCTTTAAAGTATTAACAGATGGGAGAATATTTCTGTTAAAGTTCTAGACCTACTTTTGCTGAATAAACATAAATTTGAATTCTGGAAGAAAGAGTTTCAGATGTCATCTACATGGTTTTATCCTGGTCCGGCCTTCTCTTCTGGGTTCATCCTAAAAAGCGGGAAATATTGCCACTATCATGGACCTGCGGGTCAGAACTAGCTCCACTCCACACTAGTTACCTCACTGCTGCTTCAACCCAAATGCCACAATTATAACCCTTACTCATGGACTGTTTCTTGTAATGCACAGAAATATATTTACTTAGTAATAATAATGTAAATATAACATAATGTCCTTGTCATTTTCAATGCTTATCTCATCTTTGTTATAATTCGAGTGACATAACCTCAGATACTTTCGATATACGGACGTCGTCGAAAGTAGGATTTTTAGATTCGAACACGAGTTCTCTCCACTGAAGTTCTTTTATATACTGCTGATTATCGCTACGCATTACGGAATGCCTTACACTTACGGTACCCATACAGTAAATTCATCTCTATGATGTTTGTACTATAAATTTTAATACCTCGCTTGACCTAACAAAAAGCGTCGACGTTGAAGAACGATATATGATTAGGGCTCGAGAAGAGGCTTATTTCACTGCGTAGTGCATGCTGAAACTGGGTCGCATATCAGTTAGCTTGACATGAGCCATAATACACCGTTACACCTCTTACGGAGATTCTGCTCTTATATTAAATTACATAATTTGTGCAGGGGGAAAGGGTATCATGGATGTTTCTGTAGCCGATTTCTGTACGTCCCTAACCAGCAGGGAGAAAGATTACATAAGATCACGGATTACCAACATACAAACGAGCTCTGTTTAGTATCCTGTTCATCAAAATTGCTAGTCATTGTTAAAATGCTGTTTTTGCTTACGTCTTTATAGCAGAGTGGTTGTATATAAATTTCTCCGCAGTCAAGATGGAAGAATACACGTCGGATAGTAGTGAAAGTGATAGCGTGCACCGGACAATTGACTACTCGTATTTAATGCTGGATACAAACACACTTTTTCACAATATTGAGTGTTTTGCAGAAAAGGACAAAGAGTTTGAAAATGTGGATACGTTATTATTATATCACAACATGATTAATACACTGCCATTAAATATGAATAAATTTAAGAACTTAAAAGTGCTAGATGTCAGTTCCAATGGATTGTTACAGTTGCCGGAGACACTAACAGAATGCCCCCTCACATCTCTCATCGCTAAGAATAACAATTTGGACTGTGATTCATTTCCAAAATCCTTTGGTTCCTTCATCACCCTCAAAGAACTCAATATTAGTGGTAACAATCTCGCTTCCTTTCCTGAGCAAATACTTGAAGTTACAAGTTTAAAATATCTGTATATTGGTGGCAATAATATACGGGAACTCCCCAAAGACATTTGGAAACTAAATGGGTAAAGACTATTTCTCAATTAATGGTTTAATTTGTTCAAATTTTTAAGCAACATTCAATGTTGTTTAATCTTTGCAGGCTTCAGGTCTTGTACATTGGTGGGAACAAACTGGTAGATGTACCAGATTCTGTTGGACAGCTGAACCAGTTGCAAGCTCTCAATCTAAGTGACAACATGCTGGAAAGTCTTCCAGCTGCAATTGCAAATCTCAAGAATCTCAAGTCACTTTTACTTCACAAAAACAGGCTTCGTACTCTTCCAACAGAAATAATTGCTTTGAAATGTTTGACAGAGGTTTGTATTGTTTCTGCATTGGCAGGAATGATATATTATTTTTTGACATATCTTAATTGGACATAATTTACTGCATGTGCAATTTATCTTTGGGCTAAGCAGAATGGGAAGCTTTGTGCATTGATCCCACAGCATGTATTTCTAGGGACATTATCACAGCTGTATCATAAGAACTTAACCCTTTACCTGCCAACGACGACTATAGTCGCTCAGCCATTTAATGTTATTAAATGGCAACTGAAATTTAATCCGGTAGCGTAAGGGTTAATGGTGACCTTCTTCACTGAGGTGGCAGGTGCCCTAACAATTTCTGACCACTGATTTTTCAGGACAAAGTGTGTTGTAACTTATGGAAAATACAATGTGCTGATCCACACTCCATCAGAAAAAAAGAATTTCATTGTCATATTATTTATTCATAAATTGGAAGCATATTGATTTGTGCTTTTTATTTTGTAGAGCTGTAGTTGTAGGAATTCTGCAGAGCGTGAGCTGCATTTCCTGTCACACACTGTAAAGTTATGTGGTGCAGTGTTCTAACCAAGCACTAATGTCGTGCAATTTTGCTAATGGTGAAAACAATTGAAAATGACCTAACCAGCAAAGGCCAGTCCAACTAGACAAACAAGGACTTCTTAGCACACATAAGTGAAGTCCTAATTGTGATTTAAGTAATAAACAGGACCCCCTGTAGTACAGCCAATGGTGGCTGAACCACAACAAAAGCATCGCCAGGATGGAAGAAGTTCAAGTTGCACAGCCATGTCTGTGCCCTGTTGCCTCCACTTTATAATTATCTACGTATTGATATAGGTAGCTTGAGAAGTGATATACTGTTATCATAGAACCAAACCGTTAGAATACAGGACACCATTTATTTGGGAGAGTGAAAAATATGGTGTGGTAGAAGTTTAAGATTAAATTGTGCAATCTTAGCAGCCTAAGATTGTACTGAAATAATGAAGTGAATTGTAAACATCAAATTCTGCAAATGATTCCTTCAATTCGCAAACGACATTACTATTTTTTTTTCACTCGTCTCCATGTCACAGTATCCAAACAGTGACAGAAGATATACTCAGGATGTACATTGTATTTCCAGAGTCTTACGCAGAAACATTTTTCAGCCTTAAATCTGACAAACTAAACTGCCAGATACAACAAATAAGGGGTGGTTCTCTACCTTGCTGTGAAGAGGTACAGGGATGGCAAGCCACCTCCTTGAAAAATCATGTTACAAATCATAACACAAATCAAAAGACAAAACAAATGGATTATTTTGAGTTGTGGGGAAAGTAAAGCATAATACATGGAGTTTTCTTTATGTCAGACCAAATTAAATATAATAGAAAGGACAGTCCATTATTAGAACAAGAGTCCACAGAAAGACTGTGGAATAATAAAATATTTCTACCACCCTAATGGATATTGTCAGTGGATACATAAGACCCTCAAGTTGGAGGCAACGTGCTCCATTGAAATGCAGTGTGTTTACTGATCATATAAATACCAACGAGATGCAGTTTTTTTTTTCTCTTTATTTGGTGTTAGAACTCTACATGTTTCGGACACCCTTTGCATCCATCATCAGGAGTATTATAAACTGTAGCAGCAGCCACTGGTGTTTGTCATGGGTTGGGATGGAATAAATCCTCTATAGATATCGAAGACGGTATGTACTATGCTATTCCATGGCCAAGATGGGATAGAAGTCTTGGTGGTGAGCGCTGTGAGTTGTGGCATCATTCACTATTTACACTGTGTTGCTATAGGTCACTAGAGTCATTATGCACTATCTTGTATTGTTGATTGTAGATCACTCGGATAATTGTTGATTTTGGGGATGGTGAGGTTTTTTTCTGTTGGATGCCGGTGTGTATTGTTATGCTTAGGTCGTTGACCGGGTGCACTGTTTTTTGCGTGGTAGTCCCCCGCTTCGGATGGGATATCTTCAGGAGCCGTATTCGTTTGTTGTAGAGTTTATCTATTAGTGTGCTGCGTGCTGTATGTGTTTGGTGAGTCTTGGATCGGTGTGGGCTGTGACTTGTGGCGGCACTCACTATTACACTATATAGATGTTGATCCTTCGTATCACTGTTTTAGTATCGTATAATGCTGTGTGTGGTTCCCAGAAGACATGAATCTTAATCTCCAACAATCACAGCTACTGAATGTAGGCCTGTGCTTACAATTGTAATTTTAACAATATGGATGTCCCACAGTTTTTCAATACTTACAGGATAGTCAGTAGAATAAAATTTGAAGAGGGTAAAAACGATATATTTACATGAAATTATGGCTCTCGTTTTTGAAAAGTTCTGCAGGAAACTTGTCAAGCCACAGTAAGATACTTCTTGTTATTTGATGGTTCAGTTTTGTGTTACAGTGCAATGGTGCCATAAATGCAAACTTATTATGCAGCAAATGATGACACAGTGAATACAAAGTTTTTTTTTTTAAATGTGCATTAAAGCTGCTGTTAAAATACTTTTATTAAAAAGGTGGATTACACTTACAGGTATCTCAAGAGTATCATGTACATATGAAGTCCAGAAATATGTAGGTAGTACTGTTGCAATGAAGTGTCAGGCTGAATGGTCACCTGGTTTTAAATCTTTCCCATCTGTGACTGATTTAAGTACTCATGATATGCCACGTGTTTTAACGGAAATACTCTATCTTATACTTGAAAATGCACCTATAAAATGCCAAGCATAAAATCCATACTGAAGTCAGAAAATTCACTGTTGCAGCTTCATAAATTGGTTGTCAGACAGCATTTCAAGTGAAGTGCATATTCAGTAAACATATTTGAGTGTATAAAATACTGGAAATCTTTACATAAGTGGATAAAATGAATGTTTAGTGAGAAAATTAAAACATTTCTGAACAAACTGTTTTATATATTTGAGTAATATCATTCATGTTACTCCTTATGATAAACCAATCTTTGGAAAGGCGAAAGCGAAGATGGCTTACTGCACATTATCAGTGCACAGACATTTAGGAGTGTTTATCTTGAAAATGCCATAGGCTGTTGTTTGGTTGACTGAATATAGGTATGAGACTATTTTTGAAAATAATACATGACTTAGAAACTGTGTTCCATCTATTAGATGAGTAAAACATAACAGGAACAACTTAACCTGCATGTATGAACAGGGTATTTTTCAGCTTGGCTGCAATGCTGAAGATTGATCTTGCAGAACTCATGCTGTCTGAAGCCTCAACGTAAAAAATTTATGCTTCCATATTGTTTACCATCCAGCTAAGTTTACGTGACAATCCTCTGGTGGTGCGCTTTGTAAGCAACATGACACTTGATCCTCCAAGTCTTCTAGAACATGCTGGGAGAGCAATCAAGATTCACAGGATACCCTATGGAGTTCCAGACCTGCCGACAAGTCTTGTTGAATATTTAAACAGTGCCCATCACTGTGTCAACCCTAAGTGCAAAGGTACTGGACATGCTATGTAGCAATATCCAATGTACAGGCATGTCTTGTTTTATGCCAGTGTTACGTTCCTGAAAAATGTCATGCACACTGAACACAAAATTCCAATTTAAAATGGTGTATTTCCTTGGGGTTAGGGGACTTGACAGCTTCATCCTGTATAGTGTATGACTATACCACTAATGGACATATGGACCTGTACAGTATATGAGTACTATACATACAGTATATGTACATTCCTATACAGTATACCTACATTTCTCTACAATATATTTACTTATTTCTAATGCAATAAAAATGTAAGACTCTCACATCCATAGTTTTTGGTATGGTTGTTAGGACTGTGGTAGTCTTGCTACACAAACACTCCATTTCAGATTGACAGCATTTAATGTTATCTTAACACTAGCACTTTCATCCATGTCAACAATTCGTTTACCTTCTGTCAAGTATGCTTACTGCACCTTATTTCTCTTCAATACTGATTGTCTTTCACCGGTTTTGCACTAGATGGTACAGATTTATGTTTGTCACTCAATGCCAATGCCGTTGAAGAGGAAACTAAATGAGCCGTATGATAATTTCATTAATGTATTCAATCCATACACATGACTGATAGTGTGCAGCAATGTCACTTTTTGCCGGCTTCATACAGAAGTGTGGCCATGGATTGTCCATGCCAAATCGTGTTAAACTGAAAAATATCACGTAAAACAAGACTTGCCTGTATTGTCATATGCTATTTTCATGATACTGTCTTATACATTATCATCATCTAACTATACAGCTATACAGTAACATGCTTAAAAATAAAATACTGTAATGTTACCTTCATTAAAATATTATGGAAGTCAGTTTCTAGTAGAAAGTTGTTTGCCTCACTACCATGAACTAACTAGTCCTGGTGAAAGAACAGGAATGTTATTAAAAATATTCACATTAGCCGGGTTAGTGAAAATGTGGGTTTGTACAACATTTAAAACTAGTTCTTTGGCTTGTAATATGTCTCTTCTCTCTTGAAGGTGTATTCTTTGACAACCGAGTGGAGCATGTAAAATTTGTGGACTTCTGTGGAAAGTATCGCATTCCTCTCCTGCAGTATCTCTGTTCATCCAAATGTATTGTAGATGATTCCAACAGCCATATTGATGAATCAGGAGCTTGTGGCTATGCAAACAGCAATATGATGAAAAAAGTTCTTCTCGGTTAGAACTTCATCTTCTGTAACTGTCTTGCATTGACATCCACTCAATTGACTGTGTTCGTATTTCAGGTTAAGTTCCCACACTTATATAACATTGTTGTAATTAAAGTGACTACAAAATATTGGAAACTACAACAATAAAAGTTATGCATAAATTTATGCTACTGTTTTAACTTAATGTTTTTCTGACCGTGCATCATGAATTGACTATATATTAATTACCAACTTGATGCACTGATTATTATTTATTCATAAAATAATATTCTCCTCTACATGTTTTGAGCCTCCAGGAGGAT
>Ga0209628_10003883_pt1 | contig 10623 bp, 6 predicted proteins | sample TergutCu122P4_FD_187285 | JGI IMG/M metagenome (GOLD analysis project Ga0209628, IMG submission 187285) | Cubitermes ugandensis P4 segment gut microbial communities from Kakamega Forest, Kenya - Cu122 P4 (SPAdes) (version 2) | ecosystem: Host-associated > Arthropoda: Insects > Digestive system >... | reverse complement strand
TAGACCGCTCCATTCGAACTATCAACACAACAGGCGCTGCTAAAGGTATCCTACGACTTCCACATCGCTGGCAACGGGTTGTGCACAATGCTGGTGACTAAATTGAAGGACAGTAAAACTTCGAAACATGAATCTATTTTGTATCAGTTGTAAATAAATAGTTGCCACTATTAAAGTTCCAACCCTCGTAAATAAATCAGCGCAGTTCCGCAATTTCTACATACAAATATAACTTTACAAATTGGAAATTTCAGTCCCTATTGAACAGCCTATTACGCACATTCAAATAGAAAGCTATCAAATTACTCGTACACTTTATTTTCAGTAGTACCTCTTTATTCGGAGACTCCATTACATCAATAACTGCATCCGACTTTACTACTTTCCCTCACGTATTCTTACAAAAATAACGGTTTCATGTGATCAGCAGTAACAGTTTTAAAATGATTCCTCGTTCACCGTGTGGTTCTTGCCGTGCTGAAATAAAAACACCTTCAAAGTACCACTTGTAAGAATCACTAGTACTTCTCTATTTGAAGTCTTTGAATAAGGACTTGTTATTTATGTAACAATCCCTACTCTGATGGCGTTTGATTTGAGGATTACTTGAAGTACACGGTGATCCATGATTTAAGATTGTTTTTAACACAAAAAATACAGTCCCCCCAGAAATTCGGGAATATCCTAAATTTGCTCATTCGCATAATTTCCTCAAAGACTTTTCTTTAATATATTCGCAACTAGCGCTCTTTCCTAACGCCAATCACTATTTTTAAAATTAATTAGGTTTTTGTCATATCATTTGCACTCACCACACAGTAGTCTCAGAAGAATGAGTAATGCTATCTTCTCTCAACACGACCTACAGTGTCCAAGTTCCCGCTCACAGAACCTACATTAACAGTTTGTAGGCCTACAACATTATGTAACTTACCGCAAATTAGAGCAGGTGCTGGAACAGGCCTCCTATAACCCTCGAACATACTTGACCAGGTTGCATGTATTACTAAAAAACTGTCTGAAGTTCTTGTCTAGAAATTATTCATACTGCGCTCCAGGTAATTTCTGTAGGGTTGTCTTCTTTACCTCTGTGTATATTAGTGACTCCATTCACGACGTTTTATTTGGTTTGTTATACACTTAATAATTTTGTAGGTAGGTCACTTAGTTACGTCTGTCAGCTATTCGAGCAGATCTTTCAAAATGAAGCCCTCATCTATCCGAAGAATTACTAGCAGTAGGCAGCATGACAAGCAGTGGTTGTTGTAAGGTTGTATCACCACGGATTTGTTTGGTAGTGCACGGCAATTTAAAGGATATCTTTTGTTTCAGGAGCCAGCACACCATGAAGCCATCTTCATGGTACGCCTCCACGCTGGTGGTGGTGTTTCTCTACCTGTACGTGTTGGCAGTACAGTACATCCGTGCCGAAGAATTGCAGGCTGACAGGAGTCACATTACTTTTGGAGATGGAACTGGCGTACATTCGCTATATCCTGAGTATCCTTCTAGTTCTTCCGGATCGTCTGGCGTTGGAAGCGTTTATGACGCAACCCCGAATTTATATGCCAGTGAAAATCAGAGTGGCTCGCTTCACTCTGGGGCCGCAGGTAGTGTTCCAGATGTTTCCCCGAGCCTGTTCCCTAGTAGTGTAGGTGTCATCAGAAATGTTGGTATCGGAAGTTCTTCAACGGCAGGCGAAACACAGGGCGTCAGTTCGTTGGTCGGTGATGCGAGTCCTTACCCCAGTGTATCTACCGGACTGTACAATTCCGAAGGTTCAGGATCCCTTCGTGCGGTTGGAAGTGTTGGCCTAGACCGTGCTGTGGGCAACAATTACCGCCCTGGTTATTCTTACGATCCAAGTTATAACAATCACAATCAGTTTAACAGTGCAGGAGATACGCTAGCTGCTGCAGCAAACATCAACTCTCACCATCAGGATGGATCCTATACCTTGGACTTCAAGTATCACAATTACGACAAGCTGACCAAGTTCTTGAGGTCAACGTCGTCCAAGTTCCCCAATCTTACAGCACTATATTCCATTGGAAAATCTGTCCAAGGTAAGAATATTGTTTTGGTCAGTCTCGGGCGCTGTGCTGGGATCAGTACCACAGATTGAGCAACATTAACAACAAATCGTATGCAAACAAACTCCTCGGCACAGAGTCATTTCGAGCATCTGGCTCTTAATCAGCTAGTCTTTAAAGTCATAAAGCATAAATGTCAACATTCTTCACATAACGCCTCCTACAGAATCCCATTCTTAACAAGATCATAGGCCTAAAGACTTCACATAGACACCATTTCTTTAAGATCAATGTTTAGTATTATTTCTACTTCTAAGCATAGGTGTCGGGTATTTTGAACAAAATATTTTATGCATTTCCCATTTCTCCATCCCTGCCACGTGTCCCGTCCAATTCAACCGTTGTTACTTATAGAGGCAAAAAACAGGGTAATCAACCTACCAGAGATTTCCTACAAAGTTGCACTCTGACGTAAACCACAAGGTATGCTGTCATACAATAATAGCCCTCGAATGAAATGTTGTTATGTGTAAAAAGTTATTTTAGTAAAGGGATCAACAGAACAATTTCGAAGTCAACGAAAGCTGGTCAGCCTGGCAAAACAATTCCATACCTAAGAAATGTGTTAAATAGTTACGTTACTTGCAATGAATGCACATATCATCATCATCATCACCACCACCACCACCACCACCACAATAAAAACAACAACAACAACAACAACAACAACAATAATAATAATAATAATAATAATACTCTAAACCACGATGAACTGTGCATGATCAGGCTAAATTGTTCATATTGTTTTACAGGCTAAAAGTGGATAGGCCAATAGTTCGGTTAAAGTTTAGAAAATTTCTGAAATTGCAGTCCAGTGCTTAGCTTATTCTTCTTCCATTGGCACTACGGCCCTCTGTGGGCTTTGGCCTGTCGAAAAATATCCTTCCATTTTTCCCTATCTATCACCAACTCTCTCCACCTTCTCACTCCCAGCACTTGAAGATCTCTTTCTACTTCCTCTTTTCATCCTTTCCTGGGTCTTCCCCTTCGTCTCGTCCCTTCCAGTTCTTGGGTGAAGATCTTTTTGGGCACCCTATCCTCCTCCATTCTCTGCAGTTGACCTAACCAGCTTATCTTTGCCCTTTTATCCACTTTACTATATTTTGTCCCTTGCTCATCTCTTCTAGTTCTTGATTCGTCGTACTTTTCCATTCTCCATTTTCATATTTAGGACCATATATTCTTCTAAATATTTTTCTTTCAAAGACTAAGAGAGCTTGTTCATCTTTCTTTGTCATTGTCCATGCTTCCGCACCATATGATACTACCGGTCTTATTAGTGTCTTATATAATAAAATTTTGGTAGCTCTGGATAAAAGTCTACTCCTGAAGAGACTCATAGCGGCAAAATAAATTCTATTGCCAGCCAAAATATGTTTTTGTATTTCTTTTTCTATGCTATTATCATTTCCAGTGCTTAGCACTGTGCTTCATTTTTTAACAATCCCGGCTTCAAATAATGATTTGGAAAATGGCTATACTGACTGAAGTTTCCTTAGTTTTCCACAGCTTCTCCAGAAAAATACTGTAATAATGTTTTCAATTAATCTCCCAAATCTTGCTTCCACATTGTTACCAATTTATTATTCAGGCTCAGTCACAGTTTAAATTGAAGACACAATTAAATGAATCACGAATAAGGAACAAAAATACATATTCAGCCAAATCTGAACTGAAAGCAGCTTATTTTTTTCCTGGCTTCTTTTATAATGGTAAAGGAAGGATTTGTCCCTTTGCTTAATCATACATCGTGCTCTGAAAAATTATGCAGGATTAGAGGTCCTACTGGTGAAACAGCCCTCCATATTTGTTGGGCAGGAGTCCAGGTGGGCCCCAGAGCCCGTCTTGACACTATGGAGAAAAAAGAAATTTCTTGGCTCTACCAAAAATCAACCCCATTTTATGAGCACTCCACTCTGTAACTTTGTCGTTATACAAAACTGGATTATGTTTTAATGTACCCCTCATGCCACAAATGTGCAATTTTGAAGGTGGAATGCATAGAAGAGTTCAGAGTTGTTATCTGTTCTCTACAGGGATGATAGTGACGCTTCAGCATCTAATGTGAAAGGTGAAGATGACACACAGTAAACTTCAATTGAATGTTGTCACCCCTATTAAGAAACCAAAACTGCATTGCTGTCAAAATCTAGAATTTATTTTATATATATATTTTTATTGTTGCATTCAGTGTATTTGTCCCATATCATAACAGGCACATACAAATAGAAATATTTTGTGCAAATAAATAACATCTTACCACTGCCTCAAAGGAGACTGGTTTCTTTTTATAAGCCATAATTTTCTCACTTCCTCTTTCAAACCGTTTTCTAGTGTGATGATTCCACAACAAACATATTTTTCCATAGGAGGGTTGTGTTATTTCTTGCACTGACAGTGTCTTATACTGTTGCCGAATACAAAAGCCATTAATGCCATGCTTCTATTGTGTTCTCTCTAATGAAATTAAAGTCACAACATAAGCAGTAACTGAGTGTGTAATGAGCATGACCTGCACTGGGGATGCAGTACAAGACTCAAAACATATTTAGCCTGACCAGTTAGTTTAATCATTTTTTCTAATATGTCTACACAGATACCTGCAGGAGGCTAAAACAGCTTTTTCCCACTTTCCTCTAGATTTATAACTGGTAATTATGTTGCTACATCTTATTTTATAATCAAGAACTGAGCAGGTTTTTGTAGCAAGAATGTGTAAAATTGGCCTCACTAGACTGCTGACTTCATTTGGGGGTGACACCATATCTGAAAAACATAATCCCACAGCAATGAATGGAAATGTGTTATTGAAGAAGATAACATTTGGTAATCCTGGCTCACCATCTCACCAGACCTAACACCGTGATACGATATATTTTAGTTTTTCCAATACTGTTTCAGGTCGAGACCTGTGGGTGATGGTAGTATCAGCTTCCCCATATGAACATATGATTGGAAAGCCAGATGTGAAATATGTTGCCAACATGCATGGAAATGAAGCTGTAGGCAGGGAACTGATGCTTCATCTTATTCATGTAAGCTTTTACTAATTTTGAGCAGGACACATGAACCTCCATGACAAGCAGGTCCCTGTCATCCCAGCATGGCATGTCCAGGTTGTGGACAGAGGAATGGCCTCCAGATATGGAGGGTAGCTGCAAATATGTTGAATATATTGAATAAGAAGACAAGTAGTGGTCCTCCAGTTGGGGGGTTGGGCGAGGTGCTAACAACTCCTCATCGTAAAATCTGAAGATGTTATGGAACATTTTACAAGGCTCTGGACTTGGAGTGATACTTTGGAATGATGCAAGCAGTGGAAAAGGGATATGTGTTGAGAAATTTAGTATACATTAAATTGACAGCATCCTCAGATTGTCAATCTTTAAAATGGTAAGGATCACAGATTAACATGTGAAAAAGACCTAATCCAGGTAATTTTCAAAACATCATAATAATAATAATAATAATCCTGTCTTGTCGCAGTAGTCTTTGAACATTCTTTCTTCAGTGAGGGATTTAATGTGATCACATCAGTAACTAATAAGGTAATTCTTTAGGGGGTCTTGCTGCCTCTATCATAAGCTGATGATGGAGGCAGCAACCTGCCTTGAAATGTCAGCACACATCTGTCAGACTGCATGGTGCCATGTTCCAAAAGTCACTAACCTTCATTATTCTCTGACTTCCATATCGTGGTACATCATTGTTGACTGGAAATAAAATGCAGTCTAGGTCCCCATTACTGATATTGTAGAAACCCATTCAGTAGTTTACAAAAGTAAAGAAGCACATGTAGGACAGACTAAATGATATCCTTTTTATATGTTCATTAAACACACGCTGTGCGTAACCATGTGTTAAAAAGACTGGATTCAGAGTGAATTATTTTCTAAGCTTACAATTCCTGCTTGTAGAAAATGCACTCAGAATTAGGGCAAAGGAGTAGGACTTTATACTGTGTGGCCACAGCATCACACAAGGTGCTCAGTGGAGAGGTTCACAAGTTTACCTCAACATAGGAAGTAAATGACAACAGTATTTCATTTCAGTACTTGGTGACAAGCTACAGAAGTGACAGCTACATCAAATGGTTACTAGACAATACCAGAATCCACATCCTGCCTTCAATGAATCCAGATGGTTTTGAAGTTGCCAGAGAAGGACAGTGTGATGGTGGTCAGGGCAGGTATGGAAACTCAGTTCAGTTCAGTTCAGAATGAAGAACTTCCTTAATCATGTTTAAGATATTGATTACTTATTTCATGTATTGTGTTGCACAACAGACGTAATCTGTAGTATTAAAGTTATGTTTAAGTACAGAATATGCAGAATCAAAAGCAGAGTTCTGTGTTTTAGGTAGTAAAGTACAGAACAGTGCTGCTCCTTACAGCACACGCCTGACTCAAAGGCATGTTCTTACAGTTGTATTTTAATTACAGGTACAATGCTCGTGGCTTTGACTTGAACAGGAATTTTCCAGATTATTTCAAACAAAATAACAAACGCGGTCAGCCAGAGACCGATGCAGTTAAGGAATGGATATCTAAGATTCAGTTTGTCCTTTCTGGTGGACTGCATGGAGGTGCTCTTGTTGCCAGTTATCCTTTCGATAACACACCTAATTCCAGTAAGTATCATATTATGAGTTGTAGAAGCTTTATTTCTGTCACCTTCAACCATAAGATCCTGTTTTGTTGTTTTGTTACTGAACTATGAAACTGACTTCACACAAACATTCACTTTATGATGGACGAAGCCTGCTTTTATCTCACTGTTTATATAAACTCACAGAAATATGCCACTGGTATACAGAAAGGCCTGTTTGTAGAGCTTCCTGTGTGAAGGTTTGATTGGAAGCTCTACACACAGGGATTGGACCCACAGGGAATACAATTCCAGATATAGTAGTTGGTATAAACAGCCACCAACCACATAACACATTATAAAGTAACTGTAATTAAACAAACATTTTAAGAGTTGTAAGCAACCGGACATATCTTATGATGTTTCAATGCTTGTTATCTATTAAAACAACCACTTTTATAACTGCTTCCATTTTATCTATTCGTAAATTTAGCGTACATAATAAGAAACTCCCTGAGGATGATGCGTAAACATAAAAACATGTAGGAGTGCTATAAGAAACAGATAATTGTTTACAAATATATTGTGCATTCACTGGACAAATATAATAAAATATAAAAATTGCACGGTACACACTATATCAAGGTAAATATCATAGCATATACAACTTTGTGTAGTTAAAACTAGCTTATAATGATGCATTTTTAAACATTTATACTATCAAATATTTGAGTAGATGCTTATTCCATAGGACTTCCAAAATAAGGGACTCTTTAAATTTTCTTCTCAATCTGAGAATGAGATTTCCTTTTAAAAACACTCAAGTCATTATTTATATGAAACATTCTATGTTTCATAACAGACTTACAGAAATATTGTGGATTCATTCATGCTGCTAAATAGGAATGTGTAAATCATCTCCACTGTGTGCAGGTAAGATAAACACACTGGAAGTTCTGCTTGTTTGTCTGTATGTATTTTGTGATCTATTTAGTAATGATCTCAGCATGAATGTTATATAGTGTTTACGGTACATGAATGAATATGCAAGTGGAACATTGGCATAATGACTACTGACAACAAAAAACTAAATATTAAGAGAAAAATGTATCCACGACAAATTCCACACAGACTGCCCTGGAATCAAAATTAGATCTATCCAGTGAGACACCAGCAACTAACTGCCTGAGCTTTGGCATGGCCCCATATGCTTTCTTGTTAAGAAATTTTATTTTTTTGATAATGTCATCACATTTGTTTTTATTTTAAAAAGTCTACAGTATTCTTAAGGTTAATTAGTTGGGAAATGTGTCTTGTAATTATGTTAATCTGGAATTTAATGTGCTGTGTCTAACCTAAGCTGTTCATTCATAAAAGCCAAGGAGAAGTTAATGTCAAAAGTTACAATCTCTATGGTGTGGAATGAAGACCCCACCATCTTGGCAACATATGTGCTGGGACAGAAGTATGGTACATCATGCCATTATTTAGGTTTAGAGCCAAATGCTGACATGGTAGTTGTACTAAAACATTACATTTAACTGACTGAAATGTAATAAAAGCAACAGTCTGTGCTGACTTTCAAACTACTGAAATATCTAGAAAGCACAATTCTAAATCAGAATACAGCCCCAAGAATCATACAATTCAGGCACTCCTGAAAAATTCCTGAACTTGATTGAAGCACAGTACTAAATGAGAGAGCCAGTTCAGTATTCTGAAATAGATATTAAAAATCTGTGTTTTTTACAGTGATGTTAAATGCCCGAACACATACTCTTCAAGCTAAGGGAATTTTGAGCCCAAAATTAGTCTCAATTTTTGGCATCAGATGCTAACAATAAAACAGGAGTTCAGAGATCAACACCAGATTCTTATGTTATATAAAATTAGTCTGTCTGTAGGTAATGCACTTTCATTGTACCATAATTTACAATTACTTTACTTAATTTAATATTTGTGAAAGTAATCCTGAGAACTGCACAGTACCACCATACTGTATTATATAGTGTCCCTTTCATCATGTCTCTGAGCATAGCACCTTCATCACAGAAACCCTTCATCTGCTGGAACATATCAAGCCAGCTGCCATGTTCAGGGACACAATAAAAGGGACCTTACCTACTACAATGCATACATGTTACCTCATGTGTAAAGTGACCGTATTCCACTACCAGGTCACATTCAATAGGCAGTTGTGCTCATAACCTCCTTCTGAAATATTTGCATACATTTGGGACAGGAAATTGTTACAAAAGAATGATGTGACTTCCAAATGGAGCAACATTCTGTCAATAATATAAATATACATACCACTAAAAAAGGGCATCCATTAATTTTTAACAAAATCTCCCCTCCCTCAAAATCATATCCTAGCTACAGTACTGGTTCACCCTATATATATCTGTTGCATTCAAACACAAATAAATGACACATAAAACAGCATGACACAAGAATATTTCATACATAGAATTGTAGCGTATTGTCTGCAGAGATAAGTATAGGAAGTGAATAATTATTTATATTTCTTGTGTTTGTGGGCCCAGTATTCCATAGTTACTCATCGGTGCCTTCATTGACTCCGGATGATGATATATTCAAACATTTGGCCCTCATTTACTCCAACAACCATCCAGTGATGAGACAAGGCAAAGCATGCAAAGCTGGCACACCAGCCTTCAATCAAGGCATTACAAATGGAGCAGCCTGGTACCCCCTCACAGGTAAATATTCTGCACAGACACAGCACATGAATCAGTGCTGACCATGAAAGGGCAAACACAACAGTCTTAAAAGTCAACAGACCCATTGCAGCATTGTCATGTTTCAAGTTCTAGCAACCACGGAAGTTTTAGTTTATTTAATGAGGGTGTTTCAACTGCATAAGTTGAAGAGGACTGTGAATAATGATTTGTGAAAAATCTAGGAGCAATATCCAATGCACAGCATAGCTATAAATGAAAGTGATGAAATAATATATTTGTTTTAACTGCATAAATTAAGAAAAATTTGTCATGTCTCTCACACACACAAGGGGTGTGCGCACCTCAGATTAAGAATCACCAACTTGAGAGGCGTGAAGAAAACAAAAAATCTGAGGTTAGACAGCCTTGAAGCCAATAAACAAAGTTGGTATACCCCACATACTAACTAGAGTGCTCAGCTCTTAACCAGAATGTTTGATATAAATTGTAGCTTTCTTTTTGTACTTTAGTGGGAAACATAACAATGCAAGAATCACATTTTTCATTCTGCCAACCAAATGAAACATTTTCCAACTTTCAATGTTAAAGACTAATCAAGAGAAAAATTATCATTTGGAGAATGTAAAGTAAATCCTAAGTGATCAACTTAGGGTTTCCCATAAATCACTGATCCCTGAAGCAGAAGAGTCACATGCTGCTCCGGTCTAGTCAGGATGTTGAAATTTGGACTCCTAGCTGAACCAACTAAAAAACCTATGGCTTAATACATTACACATACAATTTCCTCAGATAACAGCAGATGCTGGAACTGTTCTCTTGTTTCTGTTATTAAGAGAATGTTCATGCCTAGCACTGATTTCATCTTGTGAATGTCCAGTGAATAGAAGTTGATGGCAGACTTTCTCCTTGAACATCCTTCAGCTGACTTCAAAGTTTACTCTACATCCAACAACATAACTTCAGTGTGTGAATGTGAGCTGTTTATAGAGGTGCCAATAACGTACATCTACACCCACAGTAATGTGGGTAAGGTTTATTTGTCATGTGTTAGTGCTGTACATTTTCTAGTTGTGCTAGTAATCCAAATTCTCATGGTCTGGCTTTGTTTTTATCAGCAAAACTACCTAACATATTTTTTTTTAAGGTGTGGCATCCCCGTTGTGTGTTAATACAGTGTATAAAGAGTGGGTAAAAAGTCAAACACAACTATATTATTATTATTATGTAGCTATATGGTG
>Ga0209628_10003882_pt1 | contig 10623 bp, 9 predicted proteins | sample TergutCu122P4_FD_187285 | JGI IMG/M metagenome (GOLD analysis project Ga0209628, IMG submission 187285) | Cubitermes ugandensis P4 segment gut microbial communities from Kakamega Forest, Kenya - Cu122 P4 (SPAdes) (version 2) | ecosystem: Host-associated > Arthropoda: Insects > Digestive system >... | reverse complement strand
TTAATTACATTCCACCTACTCATAATGCACATGTGATATGACTAGTGTATTCACAACATTTCACACAATCACAAACAGTGAAGTCACAATATGTGTCTGTCACAGTAGTTACTTGTTTTTAATGTTTTGTATTCACATTAAGCAACCCTATGTTAATCTTATGTGTGAAACATACATCCACTTTGTATATTTACATATACGTAGCACGTACGATTTCCTCCGTGTGAAATAAAATTAACAAAATAGCAGTACGTGCTGCAGTGTGCTTGAGTGATTGAGATGTTTAAAAATCTTAATAAGTTTCATTTAATTAACAATGTTTCAATTAATGACAAACATAAACATGAAATTAATAAATACCAACTATGTACATTTATAAACAAACACAAAATCATATGTAATTCTTGGCAACAACAAAATATGACACGGAACAAGATGCATGGAGAGAAGCAAAATGCTGCAGCGCATTAAGACTAATGGCAGCAATAAATAAAAGTAAATGACTCAATATCCATAACAAGTCGCAGTCAGCTCTTGATATGTGTATGCTAAATAAGCCATGTTGGGCAAAATATGTTTGTAATTATGGTCTGGACTACACACTGTAACATGCATAAAAGGGCAATGGGAAGACTATACTCAAGCTTTGCTTTTGTGTTGTCTGTGAATAAATATATGCAAGTTGCATCAGAAGACATGCAGTAGAGCCATACAGATAGCTCTCTACTAGTGAAACAGGAAACAAATGATTATCTAAATAAAAATTTCAAATAAAAATATTACATAATTGTCATATATGACAGATAATAAACGAATGATGATAATGACAGTGATGTGGGAAGGTAAAACATGCACAAAAGAAATGGAAATTGGAAGAAATGGTGATAAACTGTTTCATACGCGATCTATTATGTAAACATAATTGTGAAATTTTAAATCCATTTTTTAATGACTTAATTTATCTGCAATCTTAACTTTCTGTATATGACATATTTGTTTCCTCTGTTACATTACTTTCTTTTTCTATTGTATTAAACATATCTATCACAATTTTATAACAATTCCCCCATATTGTTTTAGTTGCATCTTTAATTTTCTGGTCCTGCTGAGCTTCTTTCATAATATCCATTAGTGTCTTATTTATGTGATCAATATTAACTATTATTAAAACATTTTACGAACAAGGAAAGAGAATATCAGCAACAAAATTATCTGAAAAGGAACAGCAAAAAACAAGAATAACTGGGATTTTAAAAATACATGCAAGTATTAAGGGTATACATATGCACATTATGCTGTAACACAACAGCATAATGGAACACAGGCCTGACTTTTACAAATACGTTACAAGGTTCAGGTGTGTATGACAGCTCAAGTGCTGTCAAATGAACAAACTGCACACATGTGGTCCACCAGACATTAGCACATGAAGAGTTTAAGAAAGATAACAGCATAATAATTTGTGAGAAGACTGGACACTAACTACATTAGTGTGAGACTTGAGCCTTTTATTGTAGTGAAGATTCACACAGTGGTCTTTTGGTTTATGACAAATACTGTGCTCTCCAATATGTAGATCCAAGTGGGCCAAGAAGGGAAAGGGTCCCATTACATTAAAGTGGAGGAAAACGAACTGCAGAGAGCAAGTGGCCAATCAGAGGCTGGAAACAGACAGGTCAACAGGAATCACAAATTCCTTTCATGGATACAAAAATCAAGTAAGCTACAGAGATTAGCCCATCCCAACGATGTGCACATGGATAATGTCAACTCCCCCTCCCCAAAAGCCTGCAAGTTCTGTTCAAAAGATTGTTGGACCTGAGCCATCTCTGGGGGTCTCTAGACAAAATACAAGAAGAAAAATAAAATACTGGATGGATAACCAGCATTTGACAAGGTGGCGAGGTCTTAGTAGTACTAAGAAACAGGCTCAAGAATTGATTGCGGGCCCTAGTCCGACTGCTAAGACCAAGCTACTGTCCTTTAACAAGACACTGTCAGTGGTCATTACTGACCTTCTTATCTTACTGGACATAACACCCTGAGAAGACATCTTCACTTAATGGAGCTAACTAAGAGTCCCTTATGTAGGAGGCGTGGAGCAGAGGATGAAACCTCAGCCCACATTCTCTGTGAGCATGAAGCTGTGGCTGCACTCAGACATGTATATCTGGGATATTAACACATTCACTGCCATAGTCGACCTTAGTCAATTTAATAATTCATGCTTAAAATCGCCAGCGTCGACCTTAGCCGATCTAATTTTTCAATCGCGCGTGCTCCGCTCTTTCAGCTTAAATCAGATACGTGACCTGTCATTATAGGCGGGAAACTTATACAGAAGCTTCAGTATGTCTAGGTGACATTATCTTTATCCCTTTTATAGTTTATTACGCTTACATTGCGATATAATGAACCCATGTTTTTCCTTATGCTCAGAGGGAGTGTGGGCTGCCTCTGGCTGCAATCTATAAAGAATCTTTTATACGTGAAGTTGTGCATGTGCGATAGTTTATACTTCTCAGTGCAACATGGCATCTAGGATAAGAAAAACAATTGGATTTAGAACTGAAGAATAATTAGCTGATGTGGTGAATGAAATTGTAAATGACAGTGATTCAGATAGAGAAGGCTGCTACACACATTATCACACAGTGAAACATTACTGAAGGTATGTTCTAAATTTCAAGTCTTTATCTCATATAGTTTTCGTGTATTTTTTATTGAAATCAAGAAAGAAGGGGCTGTGGACCCTTTAAGTGGCTGGCATTTTAATGCCCCTGGGTATTTAAATAGCTGGCAGTGAATGTGTTAAGAGTCTTAAGCTTGGAGACGATATGGAACAGGGTTCCCTTGAACTAGAATTACATTATGGGGCACAGAGGGTCCGTTTTTAAGGACTAGGTGCATCGGAACCGAAAAGGCTCAAACCCAATTGCTAATCAATCAAACAATCAATCACACCTTGAAGGAATGTAAGAAGCCTCTTTTAAAGGACAAGCTTAACTTGGCTTTCCCCTCTCAGCAACCCTTACATAATTGCCTATTTCAGGGTCTTCTCCTCCTCCTGCCTCCTCTTCTGAGATTAAACCTTACTGACCTACCACAGAAAGAAGCCCTGAAATCCCCCAGAAGAACCCTCCTTGCTTTTCGCACCTCCAAACTCAAAATTACATGAATTATTTTGAACACAGGGATTACATGTTATCTGTGTGGTCCACATATCACGGATTATCGCAGATTGCTGCAGTACTCTAATAAAGCCTCTGGCATAAATCTTTTAATTTTTTTGAGTGTCATGAAGTTTGTTAAAAGCAACCCATTTCTGACACTCCTACTAGGTGATACAGCGAGTTGCATGTGAGCACATTGTGCTGCATGCAGCACAACACTGACCATAAGCTGTGCAACAGAATGGTTGAAAAAGAACAAATGAGAGAAGTGCAGGAGCAGCATCAGTTCAACCAACACAGTCACCCACTTCTTTGGTGCTGAGGGTTGTCAATAGTGGTAAGGTGACATCAAGGATTTGTACCATTCAGGTGTGCAATGAATGAATAATTAGACATGGCCAGGCAATGCCCACATTGATACGGCACCCAACAATGTTGCAAAAGTGAAGAAAGCTGTTCATGCAGAGGCACTGGAGCATCCCTGCACTAGCAGTGCAATTCAATAGAAGTGTTAGCACTACGCATAAAATCATGTAACACCTAGGAAATCACAAATGTTCACAGAATGATTCACACAAACGAACACATATAGTCACAGGCAACACCACATGGTACTACTTCCAGAGTATCAGCAGTGCTACCAGGCTGAGGAAGATGCACTTCTCTGATGGATTGTGGCAGGTAATAACATGTGATGCCACCACTTTCAAGCAAAGGCAAAAGCTGAGAGCAGGCACTGTGAACATTCATCCTCTACCTGCACTAGGAAATTCAAGTCCAAACCATCTGCAGGGAAGGTCATTCTAATTGTTGTCTTTACAATCAGTGGATTGTTTATGCTGGTGTTCAAGAACCCCAACATCACCATCTCTCCACATCACTACCATTGAACTCAGAGCTTCACACCACCAAGTAAAAGTGTTCTGGCATGTTCTGTCATGCTCACAAGGAGCGCTGTCATGTTACACAACAGACGACCCACACTGTTTAGTATACACTACTGTCCATAAACTGTGATGGGTTGAGATCTCCCATACAGCATGGACCTTTTACTGTGTGCATTTTCATGTGTTGGGCCCTCTAAACAAAATGCTAGAGGCCATACACTCTGGTCAAACAGAGATGTCAATGCCTTGGGCGTGCAATGGTTCCATTATAGAATTCTTTGTGGACAGGATGCATAAAGTGGTGTACCAATGGCCTCAACTCCACTCTAGATGGGTTTCATTGGAACAAGCCTCATGTATTAAATGAATGATTCCGACTACCTTTTAAATGTAACTTCGCTCTCCTATATTCTGTGTAACCCTTTCAAAAAGAGAAAGGATACATGGTAATTCATAAAACAACAATGGCCTGTAGCTCTGCATCAGTCATATCACGTCTTTTGCTTCCTCTGTAACAGCTTCCTCACCATTGCAATGAAACGTATGCTGATGACAATGACAAAAATGCAAGTGAAAAATATGAATATTTCAAAACAAGTCACCAAAATGTAACCTAAGTCTTCAGATTAACCAGAGGATTGCTCCTGTATTTATGAAAGTTTCACAGAACCAAAACAACCAAGCTGTCAATAATACAACCATCAATAGCTGAAATGTGTATATCACTACTACTCCTATATGACACCAGTTACTGGATTATACTCCTGGACCATGACACAAAAATCAATGAATAGTAACTGTGCAAACTGCAAGAGGATGCTCATATATTACGAAGCTATCTGTATGTAGTTACAAATCAATTGCCAGTGGCTCGTGAGTCATAATTGTGCGATATGAATGTGAATGCTGGAAGGATTTCCATTTACCAGGAGGTCTCTGGACTAAGGTATGACTTATTTCAAGCATCAGTCAGATCATTTCTTTTCTAAATATACACACTTTAATAAACAAAACAAACAGTACACAATGTATTAATAGTTACAAGACAGCAGTACATGTGCATTCTAAACTTGTCTTTTTATGCCTCATTTTTTATTTCTTTTACTTCAGTATTATTGCCCTTTACTTTTAACACTATTATAATAGCAGTAATAAAACATCTGGTTTTTGGTTCCTTTTTAATTTTCCAAATGAATAACCTACAAATATATCTCCTTACCCATTTCAGCTTGAGAGCTTTCTGATGATTGCACAAATTTGTTTCCATAACCCTTTAGACTGTCTAAATGGTTGCTGTTCATCCAGTAACTTGCATTCACTGAAGTGTTCAAATGTATCATGCATATCATGTATGTACTGAAAGAAATGTGTATATGAGCACCATCTCAACTGTCATACTAAGCTAATGAGAGTTAACAGGCAACATTTCATCCTCTAGGAAATGTGGCTCAGAATGGTGGGAAAAAAATTAATACTTTCTTTGTAACAAAACTGAAATAGAGGTGTTATTTTTAGTCCTCTTTCTAGAGGTAAATGCCATGCTGAGACAGTTAAACATGACTAAAGACAATGAACCATTACGTCCTATTGTCTTTTACAAATACTGGGATTAAATAATTTCAGTTGGCTAATTAAATCAGTTCCACTACGTTAAAATTCAGAATTGTGTTTGCACTAAATTACAAGTAATTGTATTACTAATTTTTACACAGATTTACAATTATAATATCATAACTACTACTTATTTCCTGGAAATGAAGTTGACATGCAACATCATACACTTCAGGTATTTGGTAGTGTTCAACAGTTCTCCATCAGCCAGATTATTGGTGTTCTGATCATCAAATCATTTGCACATCTTTTCCCATTAGAAATCTGCTCACAAACAAGCTGAAATGTGTACATATTTCACTCTAATAGCAAGCAAGAAGCACTAACAACACAGAATTTTATTCATAGTTTATTTACTTGTTTTGGTTCATTCTTTTTGATTTGCCATGTGATGACAATAATAAAAGCACCACCCTGAATAATATCTATTTACAAAGATTCCCCATCCTTCTTCCCCTCCCTATAATGTTTTAACCAAATTTTGCCATCCCTGATTGATGGAGACAAGAGAATAAAAAACATGACTAGCTTGTCCCATGTCAGATAGCATTAATTTATAGTCACTTAAGAAATTTCCAACCAGAAACAAATTCAATAAAAGAATCACTTATTTGTTCTAATCACAAAGTACCACATTTGTTCTGGTCAACTTTGTATTATAGACAGGTGTATCTGTTTAAATACATAAAAATTTGGCACCTTTAGAACACTAGTCCTCTACCCTCCCCAGTCAAAAAATATTAAAAACACATAAAAACAATACTGATTTGAACAACCATGCTCTCATATGCAGTTTCATTCTTACACAACTACTTATTATGTTTTAATTATTTACTTATTTAAATATGTTAGTTATGACCCTGTTCATTAAAGGCTAGAAAAATCTTCTCTTCGCTCACATGCACTGTGGTAGCCTTGGTTTAGGTTTTCAATAGGGTTTCTCATTTTTATGATCAGATGGTTGGATATTTCAGGAGGGTTTTTGAGGTCTATTAACATTCAGTATTCTTGCATCTCAATATTGTGACTTCAGTGCAGTTACTCCTATGTCAGGCATGTTATGTCAAAATCAATATGACATTTGGTTTATCTTTCAAGCTGTGTGTCTTACACTAGTCTCAGAGCTGTTGATGGGAGTATTCTGTACACTTCTAATGACTAACTGAATACACCCTCTGTTCGCATGTAAACCCTCTATCCATCTCCGCACATTTCAGCAAATACTAAACTGGATAACAAAAAAGCGGGGAGATAAATTTTTCTTGAAGTCATAAACCTACAAAGTATGTGATACCTTAATGAACATATCCCATCTCGTAGAACACAATACATTTGTTTCATAAATAAATACATCCATGTCGTAACAGCTAAAAACACACTTGTAATTATGCAAGATTTAACTTCTCAGAGTAGTGTTGCTAGAAAGTCAAGTCTTATGCAGTGTTACCCTATGTCAATGGGCAAATAGCTCCCTATGTTTTGGAGGATAATGCTGCCTCCCATCTTGAGTGTCTGACAGGCCAAGTGTTCTTGGACTTCTAGGCCCTGAAGATGAAGGCACTCCGTTTCTTTGAAACAACAGTAACTATTTACCAGCAGGCATGACATAACATCATAGAAGACTTGAATGTTTGGCCTCATGATTATACACTTAATTGAAACTCTTGTCAGTAGGATTTATGCAACAGCAAGTAAATGAGACAATACAGTAAATATTTTCATGAACCTGACATAGAAGAAAGACTGCAGAGGTCAGCAGTGCAACAGGTACAATCAGTTTCCTGAGCTATACATTTTTAACATTACAACCTGATGATTCAGGTCCTACCACACATCAGGTGAAGTGGTTCAAAGTATTGGCACAAACGTCAATTTACAAATATTTGGCACATTAATTTGACTTGCAAACCTCTAGGTTTTGCCCATCACCTGTGTGCCATAGGCAGAACCTGTCTCGTCAGAAAAACAATGCATACCAAACAATCTCCTGAAAGACTCCGTAACAAGGGAATCTACCGAAGTATCAAAATTGAACAGAAGGAAACATCTTCTAGTGGCAAAACTTGGTATAGCTTCATTTTGGAGACCACTGTCTGGCATGATGCAGGGATACCAATAAAAGCTACATTATACATCATTTGTATGCAAATGGCTGACTTTAAGATTAAGAATGATAACCTAAGACCTTAATGCACCGTGAAAATGAGATATGTATTTAAGTTGTTCTTCACAGCCACCTTGAATATACAAAACAAATAATTAGTATATTAAAACTGGTGTTAATCTCATTTTTATAAAAGATGGTAATTACATGGTAAAGAAGACACCTGACAGTGTTTTAAAACAATTTCATCATCAATACATGTGTAATGAGTCATGCAGTTAGTAACAAGTCATATATTACAGCCAAATGAGGTCTATATGGAGCCAACCAAGATTAGCTTCACTAGAATCTAACAATTTGACTTATGTATCATTTACAAGTTGAACACTGCATCAATAAAGAAACATATTATGTACAACTCCTACAAAAATGATGTTCAGTGTTAGGCAGTGTTTTATCCACTAATTAGTAGCATCAATGGTCTCTTTCCATGTCCCTTAGATATCTTAAAACCAAACATAGCACCTGCCTCAAAACTGAAGGCCGGTGTTCCACTCTTATGTCCAAACTTGTAAACAAGATTCAGTAACTACATAATCTTCTGTTTTATTATCAGCAGTGAGTGAATGTACAGATTTCATAACAAACTAACAAAGCTTCCCTTAAGAGAACAGTTTAAAATACAAACAGTTTTTTATATTGTTACTAAAGAATCAACATTGTTAGACATTTTTAAGGATTATTCTCTTTGGAAAAAAGGTTAAGTTATTAGTATTGTATTACTTGATTGCCTTGCATACAATGTCCAAATGGGCTTACATTCAAATAAAAACAAAATATATACAACTCAAAGTTTTTCCATTTCTTTCATTAAAAAAGTTGTCAGCATAGAATTAATGTTAAGGCCCCTGTGCTCCATGACATATATCACTTCTGATTCATCTGACTCTCACTGAAATCAAGATACATATAATAAATAGTTTCTGATTATTGCTCTGAGCTCAATTGTAAACTACTCCCTGCATTGAAAATTAAACTGAAACAAGGACATGCCACATAGAAGGTTATCCTGGCCTCACACAGATTGTTTCCAAGTCCACCAGTATCCTGTGACCAAGCTGGAAACATTCTGTCAATCATGATGACACCAGGTCTGTCCAGAAAGGTCATGGGTAAGGGCACAATATTTTGTCTTCACACCAGTTCACTGGCTAGAACACAAACAGGGGGGGTAGAGGGATGGGCATCTACCGGTTTTCTTTGCCTTAGACAAATGGTTGATGTTCATGTCACGGGGACAAGGTCCTGAGAGACTTCACCACTGACTCTTAATCTCATCACAAAAAAAAAGTAGGGAGTTTGTAATATTTTGTTACCTATCCGAAACCACAGCCATTAACAGTGGTGGAATCACTAATGAGATACATAATGAAGTACAACGTTACTGACATAAATATATATACGGAGGAGAAAAAAGGTTTCCTGACCTCCTGTGCCATCACTGCACCTGAAGAAATCTTTAAACAGGCAAAAAATAAAACCATTTTTAACTGTACTCTTTTAAGCTCAACTGGAATATAAAAGTCATCTTTTTTCTCCTTCCATTAATATTTTATGCATCATGATGCAAACTATTTGCCTAATAGATCTGGAAACTTTTTTAATCTACCTAGTGTCTAAACATTCTACGCAGAGGAAGAAATCTTAAATAGGTACCCATAATGAACATCTAATAATTCTGTATAATTACGTAATGCCTTGAAAGTGCTATGATTTGGTTCATATAAAGTTTTACTTTTAACATGATTCGTCTTCTGGGTAAAAAAGAAGAGTTAAAAAGCCGAGCAAGTCCAAGCAAAAGACCACTTCAATAGTCACCTCTCTAGAAGTATTAGGCTCATTGGAAATGGGTATCCATTTAAGGGAGAGACAAAAGTGCATTGTGTTAAAACCAACTGACAACATAGCAAATGATGTATAGGTGCAAGAGTGAGAGAGAGAGAGAGAGACAGGGCTACACTATGTTGGTGCTTTGCATTAATGGGACAAATTTTATCAGTACACATTATGTAATAATACCACCATTGGCTTAGATAAAATCATTTGCTCTTTGCACAAAAATATCTTTTCAGTCAAGATATTTCTTTTTATATAGTACAAAACACTGGTACATAACAATTATATTATTCTGATTAAAAAATTGCAGAACATCGCAGATATCTCATAAACAAAAAAAAAATCTACATCTCTAAAAGTGTAACCAATATACCAACACTCATTCATAATAAAGGAAGTGCGACAACACATTAATCGACATAAAACAATATTGAGATTGTCCATGTTGTTATCAACTTTGTCTATCTAACTGTCAATAAATCCTGAGCACGACACATTAACTTGTCAGTGCAGCGTGCTCCTCCTATGTACACACTCGTGACTGGACATAACTGCATCCAGTTCATTCCTCTCATCAGGTTAAATTTAAAGCTTATCATTTCTATGAATGATGTGAAGCTATTTCAAGTGAACTTCTTTTTAAAAGATATGTCTTTATTTTTGCTTTGTGAGCATAAAACTGTTCCTTTCCTGGAAATTATTTTTTAATAAAATGCAGAGAAAAATTTATATTTTATATCATCAGTGAACTTAATTCATTCATGCAACATCACATGTGATATATTCTATGTGCATAATGTTCTATTGGTCGGTATCACATGTGAAATATCTTGCATGTTATTCCAACAATATGGGATATGTATTACATATTCCATTATCACATGGGATATGCCTTACACATTATCCTCAAACACTTTTGTCACCCCTTTCAGATAGAAAATTAACATATGTA
>Ga0209628_10003880_pt1 | contig 10626 bp, 9 predicted proteins | sample TergutCu122P4_FD_187285 | JGI IMG/M metagenome (GOLD analysis project Ga0209628, IMG submission 187285) | Cubitermes ugandensis P4 segment gut microbial communities from Kakamega Forest, Kenya - Cu122 P4 (SPAdes) (version 2) | ecosystem: Host-associated > Arthropoda: Insects > Digestive system >... | reverse complement strand
ATAAAGCATCTTGGTGTTTGGACGAATCGCTTTTTTGATGTTCTCAACATTGGAAGTATCAATGTAACTGTACTCTACACCAAATCGCGACCAATATTTTTCGATAACTACTCTTGAAGGTCCGTAAACCACATCGGTGGACACGATATGGTCGCCGGCATTCAAAAACGACATATACACAGTGTTTACCGCTGCCATTCCGCTGGAGGTTACAATACATTTGGCAGCGTTTTCCAATAGCGCCAACGTTTTTTCCAACGCATTAATTGTAGGGTTTCCAATTCGTGTATAAATAAAGCCGGGCATTTCTCCTGCAAAGCACGCAGCGCCATGTGCTGCGTTTTCAAATTTAAAAGTACTTGCTTGATAAATGGGCGTAACGGCAGCACCAAAAGGTTCATCTACATCAGAGGCATGAACTAAAAGTGTATCAAATTTATGATTTTTTTTCATTATTTTGTCTTTATTAATAGCCAATATATTGTCTAAGTTCATCTTTGGAAGAAGAGTAAGTAAACACTTCATTTACTTGATAGTAATTATTTTGATCAAGGCAAAACCGGTAAGCAAATTTAGCGAAATCTAACTTTGTATTTTCAAAATTAAAGAGTCTGCAAATTTGAATAATTTGCGAAACGCAAAGCCGGTTATTTGAGGTCATCTGTTTGGCAATGTCAAATTTGGAATTTTCAAAGGATTCGTTTTGAATGACAGAAATGGCTCTGCTGAAATCACCAGGATTCATACATCCGCCTTGAGTAGGTGGGGGGAGGGGAGGAGGAGGATTACCGTGTCCGGGAGGATTGCCATACCCTTGCCCACTATTGGAGCCATGCCCAGAACCATATCCCTGATTTCCACCATAACCCTGACCATATCCTTGATTATACTGATATTTTTTGTAAACATTGCCCTTAAATTGATTGCCTTGCCCGTAATTTGCATTCGGATTAAAACCAGGAAATAAATATTGTTCGTATGATGAATAATAATTATAGTTAGGTAAAATCAGAGTTTGAATAAAAAAAGGATTAAAAACGGTTTGTGTTCTCTTAAAAGAATAGAGATTTCCTTTCTCTCTTGTTACAACATAATTGTTACTGTTTGGCATATTAGAAATTAAGACTGTTTCCCCTACGCAGTTGTTGACTTGATTATCCATTTCCACACGAATTTTATAGTAAGTAAACTGTAATCCTTGCAATCTGATTAGATTTGTAGAGTATTCATTTTGAAGTACATCGTCCACAAATAGCCAAAATTTTTGATTATTGTTGGAACTAACAGTAATTGTTCCGTTCTGGAAACCGTGTTGGCTTCCGTGCTGTGCAGAAACCAAAGTTGCAATTAAGCATAAAAATAAAATTAAAAAGATTTTTTTCATCATAATGATTGAATTAAAATTAATAAATTAAGCATTTTACAAAGTAACGTAAAATTCCTTGCAAAAATATATTTTTTTGAAAATGATTTATTCAACACAAAAATTGTTAGAAAAAGTTAAAAAGTGGGATAAAAAACAATTTTGAGGGGCGAATTTTTACAATTACGAATTACGAATTACGAATTACTAATTGGAATAATAGCTGTTTTGGGAGAATATTTCTTGTAATAATTCATTGTATTTTTTTCATAACAAGATATTTAGTAACAATATTTTGGTTAATGAATAAATTTGATTTTTTTATCTTAATATTTATTAAAAAAACAGTACGCTGAATTTATATATTTTTGCAACCGTTAAAAAAACTTAATGAAACGCCTGTTTACTTCATTTCATTCTTACTTTTATTTGTGGAACTTTAAAAAAAGTCCCTTTTCTATTAAAAGAAAAAAGGCTATTAAAGTAAAGAAAGAATCATCCAAAAAAAAGAAAAGCATACCCTCCAAGAAAAATGATATGCTTATTTTTAAGGATGACAAAGGGATTGTCTGCTTATCTGTTCAAACAGAGGCGCTATACTATATTGAATCGGATACCAATTATATTACTTTGTTTTATGAAAATCAGGGAAAGATGGAGAAATATCTGATGCGCTCGTCGCTAAAAATGGTGCTGGAAGAAAATGTGAACGATAAATTGGTACGATGCCACCGTTCTTATATTGTTAATTTTGATAAAGTTAAATTATATAAAAAAGACAAAGAGGGCGGCATTATAGAATTAACTAATGATTTATTACCCACTATTCCGGTTTCAAAATCTTATATAGAAAATGTATTGTTAAAATTTCAATCTCAATAATATTCTAACATGATGAAAATATTAGTACTTGCCAAACAAGTTCCTGACACGCGAAGCGTGGGGAAAGATGCTATGAAAGAGGATGGTACGGTAAATCGCACTGCATTGCCTGCCATTTTTAATCCAGATGATTTGTGTGCTTTAGAGATGGCTTTGGATGCTAAAGACCGTTTGAAAAATGCTGAAGTATATGTGTTAACAATGGGCCCAACACGTGCTGCAGAGATAATTCGCGAAGCAATTTATCGAGGTGCCGATAAAGGCTTCTTACTTACTGACCGTAAATTTGCCGGATCCGATACTTTAGCAACCTCTTACGCCATTTCTCAAGCGGCAAAACGACTGCACCCCGACCTTATTTTCTGCGGCTTACAGGCAATTGATGGCGACACAGCGCAAGTAGGTCCCCAAACTGCCGAAAAACTTTCTATGCCACAAATCACATACGCGGAAAAATTGATTGAAATTGATGATAAACACATTGTTATAAAACGAAGGCTTGAGTGCGGCGTGGAAACAGTAAAGTGCACCATTCCTACGTTGATTACTGTTCATGGAACTGCGCCGGCTTGCCGCGCCCGAAATGCCAAACGGGTAATGCAATACAAACATGCGCGGACAAATTCGGAATTGCAAGAAGTAGGGGCGAATTACAATTCAACCTTTATGATTGACGAATGGGACGCCGATTTTGTAAAAGCTGACGATAATCTGTTGGGTTTGTCAGGCTCCCCAACAAAAGTTAAAAAGATTGAAAACGTAATACTTACTCAAAAAGAAAACAAAACCCTTACCTCATCCGATACCGATATTGAACAATTGATAACGGAACTGTTGGAAACGAGAATAATCGGCTGATAATACCCACTAATCACTAATCATTAATCACTAATCACTATGAAACTAATCGTTTATTGTGAAATAACAGAAGAAAGGCAAGTTGCAGAGGTCTCTCTGGAGTTGTTGTCTAAAGGAAGGAAATTAGCGGAACAACTTGGCGCAAAATTGAAAGCCGTAGTGCTTACCGACAGGGTAGGGGACACCTTACATCGAATCATGGATTTTGGCGTTGATGTTGTGCATTTGGCGGAGGATAAAGCATTATTTCCTTATCGCACTTTGCCGCATTTTAAGTTGGTAAAAGCCGTTTTTGAGCAGGAAAGACCTGAAATTGCGCTGTTTGGGGCTACTTCGGTGGGACGCGATTTGGCGCCGCGAGTGGCTTCTGCACTCCGCTGCGGATTAACCGCCGATTGCACCTCGTTGGAAATTGGCGACCATATTGAAACTAAGACAGCAACAGCATTTAAAGATCTGCTCTATCAAATTCGCCCTGCGTTTGGCGGAAATATTATTGCCACAATTGTCAATCTTGAAACTCGTCCGCAAATGGCTACCGTTCGCGAAGGTGTAATGAAATTGGATGAAGCGCCGCAGAAAATACAGGCAGAAATTAGAAACATTGAGGTGTCCAAATATTTAACACAGGATGATTTTGTTGTGGAGATTTTAGACAGGCACATTGAAGCACAAAAAGTGAATTTAAAACCGGCAAATATCATCGTGGCGGGTGGCTACGGTGTGGGGTCAAAAGAAAACTTTGGATTGCTGTACGAGTTGGCGTCTGTCTTGGGAGGAGAAGTGGCGGCAACCCGCGCTGCTGTGGATGCCGGCTACTGCGAACATGATCGGCAAGTGGGACAAACCGGAGTAACTGTGCGCCCCAAACTCTACATTGCCTGCGGTATCTCAGGCGCCGTGCAACATCGCGCCGGAATGGATCAATCTGCCAAAATCATCTCCATTAATACCGATCCGAATGCCCCGCTCAACGCCATCGCCGATTATGCCATTACCGGAGACCTAAACGAAGTATTACCCAAAATGATAACTTATTATAAAAAACACACGAAATAACTTTAAACTTTAAACAATGAACTTCTATTCAGATAACGAAACTTTAAAACGGCAGCTTTCTCATCCATTGATGGAGAAAATTGTAAAACTGAAAGAACATAATTTTGAATATGCTAAAACAGTGCCGATTGCACCTTTTGATTTTGAAGATGCCATAGATTCTTATGATAAAGTGTTGGAAGTTATTGGCGAAATTTGCGGCGATATTATTGCTCCCAACGCGGAAAGTGTAGATCATGAGGGTCCGCATTTGGAAAACGGGCGCGTAGTATATGCCAAAGGAACGCAAGAGAATCTGAAAGCGCTCACTAATGCCAAACTTTTTGGTATGTCGTTGCCATATAAATACAATGGGCTCAACTTTTCTATGGTGCCCTACACAATAGCGGCGGAATTAGTATCGCGTGCCGATGGCGCTTTTGCCAATATTTGGGGATTGCAGGACTGTGCCGAAACCCTTCATGAGTTTGCTTCCGAGGAGATTAAAGATGAGTTTCTGCCACGAATTAACGAAGGCGCCACTTGTTCTATGGACTTAACCGAACCCGATGCCGGCTCCGATTTGCAAGCCGTTCAACTGAAAGCCACTTTTGATGAGCAGGCAAACTGCTGGCGGTTGAATGGCGTGAAACGGTTTATTACCAACGGTGATGCAGATATTAAGTTGGTGTTGGCGCGTTCGGAAGAGGGAACAAAAGATGGGCGCGGGTTGTCATATTTTGTGTATGATAAAAGAGACAATGCCGTGATTGTGCGCCGCTTGGAAAACAAATTGGGGATTAAAGGCTCCCCAACCTGTGAAATAGTGTTTAAAAATGCGCCGGCTAAATTGGTAGGCGAACGTAGGTTGGGTTTGATAAAATATGTGATGTTGTTGATGAACGGAGCGCGGTTGGGCATTGGGGCACAATCTGTAGGAATTGCGGAAGCCGCTTACCGCGAAGCATATAAATATGCGAATGAACGCGAACAGTTTGGGAAAGCGATTATCAAATTTCCTGCTGTTTATGAAATGTTGTATATTATGCGGGCAAAAATTGATGCTTCACGTGCCATTTTGTATGAAACTGCGCGCTGCGTAGATGTTTACAAACTGTTGCAGGAAGTTGCCAAAGAGCGTCCACTCACACCCGAAGAACGCACCGAAATGAAGCATTACAACAAATTAGCAGATGCGCTCACACCCATGCTGAAATTCATGTCGAGCGAGTATTGCAACCAAATATGCTATGACGCCATTCAAGTGCACGGAGGAACCGGCTATATGAAAGATTTTCCCGTGGAACGCATGTATCGCGATGCAAGAATAACAAGCATTTACGAAGGAACCTCGCAGTTGCAGGTGGTGGCTGCCATTCGCTCAGTGATTAACGAAACTTACTCCACATTGATTGAAACTTTTGAAAAAACAGAAGTGCCACAAGAGTTTGAACCTGTAAAGTTTGAATTAAATACCATGAGAGCGCTTTACGAGCATGCCCGAAAATCGGTTTCGGATATGAACAGCGATGAGATGCTTGACCTGCACGCACGCCGATTGGTTGAGATGGCGGCATACATCATCATGAACTACCTGCTCATGTTCGATGCTATGCGTTGCCCAAAAGAGAATTGCAATTTGAAAGAATCAGTACACCATTTTTTAAGATACGGCAAAGCAGTATGTGTAGGGCATTTGGAATATATCAGAGGGTAAATTTAATCGTAAAACCGCCAATTGACTCCCAAACTCAGCAAAAATTCTTTCTCCGGATAATTAGGGGTTGTGTAATTTCTGTATTTCATCACAGTAGCCAGCAGGTTTCCAGCGCGGAAAAAGAAATTGATTCTTTCAATTTTAAAGGTTAGATTAGCACCCAAAAAAATAAAATTTCCAACCGGATGCGATTCTTGATAGTAAAACTTGTGTAAAACAGGCAAATAGGCATCTGCATAATAGGTAGTGCTGTACATAATGTCGCCTCCCACTTGAATTTTTAGGCGCTTTTTTAATAATTCAAAAATATAATACACAGATAGTTTGCCTGCAAAAACAGGCACGTGTATCACATCTTTGGTACAATATTGAAAATTTAAATTTGCAGTAGTTCCAAAGTTTTTATATTGAAACGGAACAAAAGCGGAAACCTGAAACAGATTTCCTGTATTTTCATTTTGTACCGGTGTAAATTCTTCCGAAAGATAAACCAAATTATTTAAGTAATAATAACTTACAGCAACATTGTATTTTCGATAATTCCAAAACGCTTTCACTTGTACTACATTTTCTTTCAAAAATTGGTTCGCCCACCGGAAATTGTTAACAAAAACATGTTGCATTATATATTCCGGCTCATTTCTGTAGTAATGGGCATTTATTCCTACTTTATGTTCTTTTTCCCTATTAATTGCAAAGGAAATCCCTGCTTTTGCCGAAATATCGTCGCTTGCATAGGCACTGAAAGAATAGGAAAATTGCCCTGTAATATCCATTATTTTAAACAGCCTGATGTGAGTTCTTGCAAACAGATAAAAAGTATTGAAGGGAGTGTTAATATATTTTAAATCTGCATAATCGTGCATTCCCCCTATAGCGAGATGAAAAAAATTGTTTTTTGAACACATTTCCTGATAAGGAGAAAAATTGCTCCACTGAATTGCATTTTTAAAGTAAATAATCCGCGTGGAATCATTTGTATTCTTATTTGATTCATAAGCGTAAAAATAGGGATAAATTGTGTCAAATTTATCCTTATAAAGTAGGGTGGTTTGTCCAAATTGAAAGTCGTAAGTAATTGTTCCAAAATATTTTTTGTTTTTATTATTAAGATTAATGTAGTTTTGGAGCGCCAAATCGTGTGTGGTTATTTTAGAATTGGCATCTTTGAAACGGATTTCATAATCTTTATTATTATAAAAAGTTTTATTTGGATAAGTGCTAATATCTAATAATCCTCCATTTTCAAAATTATTCAAATTGTTAATGATGTAACTTGCTTTAAATCCGTAGGTGGAAGATGGGGTTTCATAATGCAGTAAAATATCGCCGCAAAGGTTGCGGGTTTGTTGTCTTACAAAACTCCCTTCATTAAAAGTACCATACAGATTTGCAACCACGGTAGTTCCTCTGAAGTGTTGGGCAATCTCTGCAAAAATTTCATTTTCTTTTAAAAAGCTAAGTGTATAAGCTACTCTTGAGTAAGTAGTTTTGAGTCTGTAAAAGCGCAGATCGGATTGTTTTTTAAAAAAAAGAGGGTAGGGGAGTGTTTGATAGAGAAAACCCATATCTCTTTTATAATCAAACACTATAGACTGGTGTGCCTGCCCACTGATGCCCAAATTTTGATACATATTTTCCGGTTTTAATAAAGGGTCAAATTGGTGTGTATTGACCATGCCGGTATCTACAGGTTCAAAGATTAACGGTTCAAAATCAATATGATTAATTTTCGCATAGTGAGTAGATAAATATAGGGGAGACATATCCATGACGGAATCAATTTGGTGGACTCTGCCGTATTGCGCAAATGCCGGAGTGATGGTTGTCAACTGAAGAAAAAGTAAAAGAAAACAGACTATTATAAATCGCATATTATGATTAGTAGATATAAGGAAATATTTTCCAGCGTTTTAATTGAGTAAACTCTTTGCCAAAGAATTGCTGGTATCTAAAATATACGGCTTTGGAGCGGGGCACCAAATTGGCAAAAGCCCAACAGAAAAATACAAAACCGGCAAAAGACCAAGTTAAAATTGCAAACCCCAGCCACTCTAATAATTCTCCAAAATAATTGGATGAGTTGATGCGCCCGAATAAAAAACCTTTGGGAAGATAATAATTATTGTCGCTTTTCGACTTTCTTAACTTTCTTATAATTCTGTCGGAGTGCAAGTTAACAATCATTCCAAAAAGAAAAATGAGAGTACCGATAATAAATTGCGGCGACCAAAACCAACTTAATTCATAGTTAACACGAAAAAACAGACTCATGTTATTAAATTTATCGGGGTTGTTTGGGTAAACGATAAAAAGCCAACAACCTTGCATAAAGGCATTACAAAAATTAAAAAATATGCCTGAAAAAATCACAGAGAGGGGCATTTTGCTGTCTCCTTTCATCAGTAACGGAAACACAAAACTTCTTTGTCCGTAATGAATTAAGAACAAAAGCAGAAAGAAGGCGGTTACTACATTAAAGGGTTTACCCAAATGAAAAGATATTCCATAAATAATGAGGATGGCAATAAAGACGGGCGTTTCCATAAGCCACCAGCCCCACTTGCTATTGATGGAGATTCCCCAGCGGTTGTTAAAAGTCATACCATAAGCAACGGTAACAAACTGCAGGGCAATAAATACTACTGCTGCCAATCCCAGCATGGTAAATAAAAATCCGTAATAGAAAGTTTCGAATGTTTGCATAAAATTATTTTATTGTTTTTTTTCGTTACAATCGTTATAAACGTAACATGTTACTGTTTTAATATTTTTTTTACTACTTTAATTTTAAGAAAAGCTTATTGTAATTGTATCCCGTCAAATCTCTTTTTCTTTTTAATATAATGCTCAAAAACAATAGACTTTTGAAACGTTTGTTTGTAAACTTGCTTGTTGATATTAGTTCTTTTTTGTTTCATTTTGCAAAATTGTCTTGCAAAAGAGAGTTGGGCACGTAGCACCGCCCAGGTATCTTTCCAATGCCCCTGAAGTAAAAAAAACAACGCAGCAATTTGGTCTAATGGAAATCGAATGAAAAAAATAGGAAAAAGTTTCTTTTTGGGGAGGTTTTTTAACAACAAAAACAGATTATTTCTAAAATTGAGGTAGGTTTTTCGGGCGCTATTTTTAGGCAAAGTGCCTCCGCCCACATGATAAATTACCGATTTGGGCTCCACCATAATTTTATATCCTAAATTTTTTACCCGCCAACAGAAATCAATCTCCTCCATGTGGGCAAAAAAATCTTCATCCAAGCCGTTTAATTCATGAAAGACCTTGCTTCTTACAAAAAGTGCAGCACCGGTTGCCCAAAATAGATCAATCGCATCATCATATTGCCCGCTATCTTTCTCCAAATGCTCAAAAACCCTTCCTCTGCAAAAAGGATATCCCAAAAAATCTATAAAACCTCCGCTTGCGCCGGCATATTCAAAATACGCTCTATTGAAATATGATAATAATTTCGGCTGAACCACCGCCACTTCCGGATGGCTATCCAATAAATTAATGATGGGTTCTACCCAATTTTCAGTTACTTCAATATCCGAATTTAGTAAACAATAATATTCAGCGTCAATTTGCCTCAAAGCATCATTATATCCTTTTGAAAACCCACCGTTTTCATTATTTCTGATAATTTTTACAGATGGAAAAATTGTTTCTAAAAAAACAACGGAATCATCAGTGGAATTGTTGTCGGCAATAATAATCTTAGAATATGAGGGTGCATATTTGATAAGAACAGGCAAAAATTGGGCTAAATACTTCTGCCCGTTCCAATTCAAGATTACTATGGCTAACTTTAACACAAAAGTATTTTTAAGGCGACAAAAATAAAAATAAAAGTGAAAAAAATCCGTTATCAATTATCATTCATAAAAAAATTAACTAAAAATTGTAGCGATGGAAAAATTTGAAAAAAACAACGAAGTATTGTCAAGAGCAGTAAGAGCCGGAAAGCGAACCTACTTTTTTGATGTAAAAACCACAAAATCTGAAGAAAAGTATCTGACGATTACCGAGAGCAAACGGCGATTTAATCCCGATACCGGTTTATTTTCCTATGAAAAACATAAGTTGTTCTTATATAAAGAAGACTTCGACAAATTTCAAAATGCTTTGGCAGGAATTTTGAATTTTATTGAAACCGGTCAACTTCCCGACGACAGTTTATTCGCTTTTGAAAGCCCTAAACACGAAAATACCGAGTCTGAAGATATTAATTTTGAAGATTTAGATGCATAGGCATGGGAAAAATTATAGCCGTTGTTAATCAAAAAGGAGGAGTAGGCAAAACCACAACTGCTGTAAATTTAGCAGCATGTTTATCTATTTTAGAGCATAAGACACTTTTGATTGATGCCGACCCGCAAGCCAACGCCACTATTGCAGTTGGAGTGGAAGAAAAAAATGTTGAGTTTTGTATCTACGACACTTTGATGGGAAATCAATATTTATCGGATATCATAAAACCTACAGGCACCCCAAACTTGGATGTAATTCCTTCTCACATTGATTTGGTTGGAGCGGAAATAGAAATGGTTAATATTGACAGAAGAGAGTACCGCCTGCGTGATGCTTTGCAATCGTTTAAAAATGAGTATGAATTTATTATCATTGATTGTGCACCTTCGTTAGGATTAATTACTGTAAATGCCATGGTAGCAGCCGATTCTGTAATTATCCCTGTTCAATGTGAGTATTTTGCATTAGAAGGGTTGGGAAAATTACTCAATACAATACGGATTGTTCAAAACGGAATGAA
>Ga0209628_10003879_pt1 | contig 10627 bp, 2 predicted proteins | sample TergutCu122P4_FD_187285 | JGI IMG/M metagenome (GOLD analysis project Ga0209628, IMG submission 187285) | Cubitermes ugandensis P4 segment gut microbial communities from Kakamega Forest, Kenya - Cu122 P4 (SPAdes) (version 2) | ecosystem: Host-associated > Arthropoda: Insects > Digestive system >... | reverse complement strand
GCATCTTGGTGTCCAGATCCGCGACGGCGAAGTCAACCACCGGTAACGGAGATGTGACGCCGCTCGGGAGATATTGGGGAGGCGGCCCGACCACAAAGAACGCATATCCGTTCGCACCCGGATACGGGTCTTTCGGCTGTACCCCCCAGTGGAACACGATGGGTTTCACGTCGCTCCAGGGAGGATCCGGCCAATCGCCCGTGACGCTGTCTATGCTCCATCCGGCAAGGCTTATCCACGCGGGTAGCGCGATTTCGATGTACGGGTTTTTCTGCCATGTCAGACCGGAAGACGCGCTGATCTCGAGCACATTCACTTCGTTAATCCAGACAGAGCCCGGCGGGACCTCGTACACAATATAGTATGGAGACCAGCCTTTTGCCTCAAATTGTTTGTTATAGTCCACCGGGAAATACCATTCCGGAAGAACAAAGGCATCCGGTTTCTGATGAATCTCCAGCACACCGGTGTCCTCAGACTCATACTGCGACCAAACAATGTATTGGACGACCGTGTTGCGGTCTTTTTCGGGTATCCCCCAAAGCGCGGATGGCAGCCGTGTGCGGTAAATACGGTTCGCAGGGTCATACAGATCCATTTCTAACGTGCGTATTTCCCACATGGGCGCATTCATAACCCCCCACGTGTTTGTCCCAAACACATACGAGACGTGCAGCCTAATGTTGTCAGGTTCAAACAGCATATTGGTCAACTGCGCTTCAATGCCGATATCCTGACCTTCCAGGGGCTGACGCGTTTCGACCCAGACCACATCATCGGTCAGCATCAGTTTGACATTGGAGATGTCAAACTTCGCATAGATTTGCTCCGACACCAGAATTTCATCTATGCAGACGCGCTGTGCGCTCGCACTCCCTGTCGTAACCCCTTCGACGACTAATTTCATCATCGTATAATTATTAATGTTGGTCAGGACTAAGTCGAATGGGCGGTAGAACGCATTGGTGATTCCCGAAAACACATGCACCCGTTCCCACGCCGAATCCGGAAGCAGGGGGGACCAAGGCTGCTTCGTCGCGAAAAGGGAAATGGACGTGTTTTGAACCAGCGCATTCGTCGGGTCATACGCCCGCGCGATAAACGACACGCGCCCCAGCCCGTTCAACAGTTTCGGGGACATGATATGCGGGTTAGACATATTTTGCGGCGTGGGGCGCGTCAAGTTGTTTGTACTGTTATTCAGGGAGGCATTGCGTCCGCCATCAATGCCGTCAATCCACCATCGGTTCGTCTCTGTGTTCGTGATTTTCGTATTATACGCGACCCAGTCATTGGGCGAATTGGTCGGGTTGTTCCAAATGGTGATATTGTCGAGTTGAATAATCGAATTGGTCGAGCTTTGCGCCCCCACGCCTTTCCAGTCATTTAAAAACCGGACAAACACATTGGTCTCTGCCAATGTGCCGAAGAAGAGGCTGACGGTAGTCCAATCCTGATTCATACAGGGGATGTTCGTCAAGGTAGTCCAGCCATCGAACAGGGTGTCGTTGGAATATATCCCTTCCATATATTGTATCTGGATGGCCGTTTTATTCGTGGTCAGCGAACGGTAGTCAAACGAGATAGTCCCGATACCCATGATGCGCGGAGAACGGACTGACTGCGGATAGTTCTTGTTCGCTTGCGTGGCGTCCAGATGCGCCGAAATCTGATTGTTGACGCCCCCTGCGGGAGCGTTCGTGACCAGCCGTCCTTCCGTCACCGTCCAACTCGAATTCGTCAAGATACCGTTCATCATACCGTTCCCGGAGATGGGGTTCTTCTCGCGCCAGCTCGATACGCCGATGCGATCCACGACAATATCTGCGCTCGGTGTGTTCGGCGATGTTCCCAGCACCTGCAACCGCACACTCTTCGAGTCAAACCCGACAGAAGAATCTGCATCGTGTATATCTGCGGTGATGTCTTGATAGGTAAAACCCGATACCGTATAGGCCCCATGCGATTTCCATGGCCCATTGACGGTATCCCCGGACAATACTTGTATTCGATTGGTCGGCGCCAAGGACATAATCCTGTAGCCCGAATAACGATGCAACGGCGAGACCGCCCAATCGGTTTCCGGTGATATAACCGATACGATGGGCGAGACGTTTGGAACCCCCGTTGTTGTCGCTGCCATAAGGACAGCCGTCACGTCCATGACACAGTCTGCGGACATGACGCCAAACGTGCCGAATGTAATGGGCGCATTGGAATCTAAAACACTGACTGTCCCTCCCGAACCAGAAGAAAACCGCCCTTTCAGTTCGACACCCGATGGACCCGAATAAAGATAGAATTCAGGAAAATTATTAGCCGCTAAAAAGGCTGCTAACCGATCTCCGGAAGCTGTCGTTGAAAAGGTAAAAGTCCCCTGTGCCAAACGGGTGGGTATACCGTTAATCCATTTAATCAGTTCCTGCTGGATGAGCGCATCTTGAGGTGTCGGGTTCAGTGTCGTTGGGCTGGTAATATCACTCGGATCTGTAATATGTGTTATCCTGTATTCATAGAACTTGAACGGGGACTGGTAATAGCCAATCAGCGAGACGGACGGACGCTCCGGCGAAAGGCCAGTCAGCCCCACCTGTACCCGAATCATATAGTTATTCGTGGTATAGTATTTATCATTGACGGTGGCATTATAGACATTGTACACGCCAGGGGTTATTCTCTGGCTCAAGCGTGCCCGAAACGAAGCAGAGCCCAGTCCGGCCAATGTCCGCCGCTGCATATCATTCCCTTGGATATAGCCTCCCGGCATATCAACACCGAGTTGCCCCCCCAGCAAACGCATGGCTTGGTTTCGCCATGCCGCGCCAGCCGGCGCATTCGGGTTTCCGAGTACAGGCGTGCGCTCAGCCACCCATTGGTAACCGGAGGCCATCCAGTCATCAGTCCCCTGCTTATCTTCTGGCCACATATACGTCTGGATGGTGTTATTGGTAATGGAGGCTTGCCCGAAATAATTGCTGATGGACGCGAATATGTTCGTTTGCCATGTGTTGAAATTTTGCGAATAGGCCGTCTTGGGGTACTTGTCTGCCGTGTCCGTGAAAAACCCTTCACCAACACTTCCCGGGTGCCATTGATTGAAATTCTGGTACTCCCCGCGGCTGGCGATAAAGTTCGTCTTTGCCGTGCTGAGCGTCAAGAAGACATAGTTCGCATCCTCAGGCACAACTTTAACTTCAAAGCGATTCGCTTCCCATGTCGCAACGTTGGCATCGTTTGTGCGCAAACAGATGTCGGCGTAGGGCAGCACGCCGTTCCGGATGCCAGTCGAGTTACACCAATAGACGGTTTCTGGCGAGACCTCGTAATTTCCCAAATACTCACCCGTCCCCATGAAATACCATGTGAGCTTACTGATGGACGAGCCCGCAACAAGAATACGGGCTTGCCACTCGTTTTCCCCGGATAAATACATAGCGATCGGCCCAAATTGATCGGTTACCGCGACAACTTCGCTGAATGCCGCCGGATGCCGCCGCACATCGCTTCTAAACGGTGTAGCCATGGAGGTAGCCCCCGTCACCTGATTCGTCGTGATGACGGCGGAGTGAACCCGTGGGGATGGATTCTCCGGAGGATAATCATAGCCTCTTCCAGTGTAATCCGGGGACTGGTAGCGCGTCCCGTTCAACAAACCGACAAAATAATACTCTAAGCTCCCGACATCCGAATACTGCGGGAACGGCCCTTCCCATTTTTCCCCGTTCCCAAAGCTATCCCCCACATCAACGCAGGTGAGCGTATTGGTCTGCCAAGGGCTAACCCATCCCCAACTGGGTTGCGGATTCGTGACTCTCGGAATATAGTTCCACCGGGACACCACATGGACATTCGTCCGTGTCCCGCTCAGGTACGACGTTGCATGAGGCCCGGGCCTGTTGTCTATCTGGCATTGCGCCCGCCCCTGATTCAGACTCAAGCTGGGATAGCCCAAACTAAAGGGCACCGCCGACTTGGAAAGGGTTATGTCTGCTGGCGGGAAGGACACGCGGATGTTGTCTACACAGGCATAGTAGTTATCAACAGCACCAGAAGCCCCAGTGCGTTTGATGCGGAGTGCCACTGGCTTGCGAATATCCCATCTCTCCACAACCCGCACAAAATTATCACTGGATGTTGCGTTCACTGTAATTGAGGCCACCTCACGCCAAATCACATTCAGATTCGTCATGCTCCCCGAAAGCTCTGCCCCTCCAACCAGGTTGGTGGCAATGTCAACCACCATGGACACACTATTTCCTGCGGTTACATTTATCGTCTCAAAGTAAAGCGTCCCGATGCCGTTCGAAAACACAGGTGAGTAGATGGCGGCACTATCCGTGTTCATCAGGTGGGCGGAATAGTTCGTAGTCCACGTCGTTGGAATATAATTGGTTGCCATTTGCGGCGGTATAAAGAACGGCGGTGTACTTGGAGGGGTTGGAGGGTTGTACCGTTGCCCAATCCTGCAGTTCACGAGAGTCCATCCTGTGCGGTGGGAATGGTTCGACCCCGCCAGCAAGCCGCCCACAATCCCTGCCGCACCACTGGGTACAGTACCTATGTGTTCCCATGTCCGTGGCGTATCCGTCGTCAGATAATAATCATCAAATAAGAGGATACGATCAGCGCTCAATTGCTGGGTCAGCAGGGATGGCGAAAATTGTGTCAGCAACGGGTGACTTGACTCCGTCCCTGCTGTCCACCAGTAAAATGAGCTGTTCTGTGCCTGGACCCAGGCGTTTAATGCTTCATGTAATAGGGTTTTCGCGAACACCGTCCCGTTTAACGTGTACGGATAGGCGGTAGCAAATGAATACACACTGTTCGCTGTGCCTGCGTTAATCCCGATGGATGGCAGGGTTCTGCCGCTCTCCCAGTAACCGTATTCGATCGTCGCCGCGCTTGCGTTTTGCCCGGCAATCTCACCATGAGAAGAGCCCGTGCTCACGGTCGCGGTGCTAAACCCGTTTCGGATAATGCCTTTATTCAAACCGACCAGCCCGCCTGCATTTTGCGTCCCTGTGATAGACCCGGCAAGCACCTGGCTGTTCTGGACAAGTCCATTGTTTTGCCCGACGAGCCCACCCACATTCATCTTCCCGGTAATCGTACACCCTGTGATATGCACGTTCCGAACGATTCCGGCAGCACCCAGGATTCCAAACAGTCCGACGTTATCGCTTGAGCCTGAATTGACTGTGAGCCCCGAAAGCACCTTGCCCTTGCCATCAAACATCCCGCAAAAGACATCCGTCCCGTTGGTGCCGATCGGAATCCACGGCACGGTCAAGCCGATATCCGCACCTAGCTCAACCGTCTTCCCATCGAAATCCGTCACCCCTTCATTGACCAGCAATGAAAACCCTTTCATCTCTTCCTCATTGTAAAGGATATACGTGATGACCGTCGTATTCGTTGTATACCAGTCTGTATTGGCTGCCCAGTTTGCATAGAGCGTCTGTGGCCCTGTGATGGTCACCCGTGTGCTGGCCGTAACCTGCGTTCCCCCGCCGCCTGTCGCGGTGAACCATCCAGTGAAAAGAAAGCCGCTCCGTGTCGGAACAGGTAATGGGCCATAAGGACTGTCAAATGTCACCGTTGTGGTTGTCGGCGACACCGAGCCGCCCTGCGGATTAAACGTAACCGTATACGTGGCCGCATTCCACCGCGCATACAACGTATGATTAACCGCGCTTGTCACGATTGTGGCGTCTGTTATCAGTGTCCCCCCGCTCTGCGGCTCTGTCCACCAGCCAGCAAAAATATAACCCGTGAGCCCAGGCGTGGGAAGCATACCGTAGGGCTGCTCGTACATGACAACCTTGGAGTCGGATCCGGGGGGGTTCGCCCCGCCCTGCGGACTAAAGTATACCGTATAGGACTGAGGTGTCCAGACCGCATACAGATGGAAGGTTGACCCCTGTACGGGCGACAGGTTCACCACGCTCGCTTCATTGGTATAGGCGATATTGGAAACGGTATACGGTGTGTTTGTCGCCCATCCGGAAAACGTGTATCCGTTCCTGACAAACTGATTGGGGGATAAGTTCCCGGGGACACCATACGTGAACGTGGAGTCGGCCATGGTCGGGGGCCCATTGGTACCGCCATTTGGATTATAGCGTACAAGATAAGTGTTCGCGGTCCACTTCGCATACATATCTGTGATTTCTTCTGTTACGGTTGAAGCCCCTGTTATTTCCTCCCCTGAACACGCGGCATCTGCAAACCAACCGGCGAATGTATAGCCAAGCCGCGTGGCTGTCAGCAACTCGCCATAAGGACCCCACGCAATATATTCTTTCGTCGTGGGTGAAACAGTCCCGCCCTGCGCGTGAAATGTGACGGTCACCGTCACGGCGTCCCCGGGTGGTTGGACAAACGGGATCGCAGGGTACTGCACCCCTGTTTCAGGGTCATACACATATCCCCTCTCCGTATAGTCAAGTGACTGGTAGACACTCGTCCCGGAAAAGACAAAGTAATATTCCAACGCCATGCCCGGATTATACGGTGCCACCGTTCCTTTCCAGTGTTCGCCATTTCCGCCCGTTCCAGTGGGTGGTTCATACACCATCGCAACGGTATTCCAGCTCTGTGTCACGGCAGGGGAAAACCACCTGTACCAGAGTTGTATTTCCCTCGACGTGTGATCCGTCGGGCTCAATGTGCCGGGGGCGTTACTGATGTCGCACTCGACATACGTCCCCCCGCCGTCAAGAACAGCAGTTATATTATCAAAAACAATATCAGGTACGGATGGCGATACGCGGATGTTGTCAACACAGAGATAATAATTATCAACAGCACCAGACGCTCCCGTGCGTTTGATGCGGAGTGCCACCGGTTGGCGGATGTCTAGTTTCTCCCTCGCCCGCATAAACTCATTGGTTGACTGTGCATTCAGGTTGGTTGAGAGCACGGGTTGCCAATTCACATTCGCATGGGTCATGCTACCCGAAAGCGCCGCCCCACCGACCATATTGGTGGCGATTTCAATGGATAGCCATGCCATGGTATTCGACACCGTATTAATCGCCTCAAAATAGAGCGTCCCAATGCCATTTGTAAACACAGGCGAGTAGATGGAGGAACTATTCGTGTTCATCAGGTTGGCGGAATAGTTTGTTGTTACTGTCGGGGGTGTATAATTGGCCGCCTTCTGTGGAGGCACATAAAAAGGTTGTGCGCCAGGGGCGGTTGGAAGGTTGTACCGTTGCCCCATTCTGGTATTCAGCAAGGTCCACCCCGTGCGATGGTAGTGGTTCGACCCTGCCAACAACCCACCCACTACGTTCGCCCCACCCGTAGTAGGAACTGGACCGTCATGCACCCACGTCGGCGGCGAATCCGTCGTCAGGTAATAATCATCGAACAGCAGGATGCGGCTAGCATCCAGTTGATTGGTTACGGTCGCAGCGTATATCGCGGGTTGCATCCCAACAACGATTGACAATATCAAACTTCTGTAAACGTGCTTCATGCTTTTCACCTCAAATCATTTGTTCCTACATCCACTCCGATTCTCATCACGTGTGATTATCGCATTTTTTCCCGTATCTCATTCGTGATTTCTGTTGCCTCACACAAATGCTTCGTCAACTCTTTCAGATCGTTGTGATTATAATTGGGAAGGCCCGCACTCCCGTCCTTCGCGCTGTTGGGCAGGATAAGCCCCGCCACATGCCCATCCAGAAACACGACATGCGCAACCCATTTCTTCCCAAGGAAATGATTAAAGCCGATGGGCTCATCGTTCTCCAGCACGCTATCCGTATACTTCTTGTCATTTTTTCGGATATCTCGCGCCGGAAGTTCTGCAAAGAGGATCCGTATTCCCGCACGCCCATCCATAATGGTATCATCTGTGCGCCTAAGATCTGCCCCGTCTCCTGTAATCTTTGCTCCATTTTTATCTCGTCTAGCACCAGGATCATCCCAAATAAAAAAATTACTCATCACATACGAACGGTACACTTTCTCGCTGGTTGGAGAAAGCACTTTCTGGGCCTCAGTCTTATGTGCGTCACACACATAAACGCTGATGTCTTTACCCACCAGTTCCCATAATGTCCCGTTGGTGATGGAAATAAATGCCCTCTCTCCAAAAAATGTCGCGCGATCCATCTGTTTCCCATACGACTGATCAATGCTGTACGGATCATGGTTCTGGCCGTTTCTCCACGGCCATGTGGCACTGCCCTGATACGTCCACGCCACCCAGCTCTTTTCGCCGTAGTAGATGGGAAGTGTTTTGCCCGAAGGCTTGCCGTTACTATCCTTCGGTGTATGCCCGCGGTTACTCGGTGTCCACTCGAATGACCCTGCCCCGGGATAATGATGATTTTGTACACTGTAATTTTGCGCGGCCACCATGAGACTCTTCAAATGGGACTTGCATTTGGCTGCACGCGCATATTCTCGAAGGCCTGTGACTTGCGTAGACAATGCAGCGGCTAACACACCGATTATCGCAATGACAATCATCAGCTCCACAAGCGTGAAGCCTCTTTTTCTTAAGTACTTCATAAGATACAATCCACCGTTTTACAATTATGGATATTATGCGCTTCCCTCGCATGAATTTCAAGAAAAAAATGCAAAAAAAACAGAGAGGGCTCACGTTCACCGTGAGCCCTCTCTGTGAATAGCATTCGCAATATGCCTGGACGAAGGGCTATTTGTCGGTCACTGCCGCCTTGAAGAAGTATTGTGTCGTCGCTCCGCTAATCGAATACACGCCCGCATTAAGGCCGTACGCTTTATCCTCGGGAGCCAGCGGCAACCCGTCGAGCGTTGCTGACTTATAGATGTGAAGAACCCCAATCGGGGCGAACGCAGCAGGATTACCCTTACCGTCAATGGCACCCAACGTAATGTTAGCCCCGGAACTCGTCGGCGTGATGCTCTTGATCACGAGTCTCGCTTTGACACCCGTGGAGCCGGGATCAACATTCAGCAGATACGCATCATACATCCACTCTTTTACCCCGCCAGCGGCAGTAATGGAATTGGCGTTTGCGGATACTTTCTGCCAGGCGTCATAGGTAGGACCATCCACCTTAGGCCCGGTACCTGCAAAGTACACATCCGTGTCGCCCTCGCCCCAGTCCGGCTTATTGGGGGTCACAACCAGTTCGTCAATGAAACCCGTGCCTTGGAACTCGATGGACTTCATCTCCATATCATTGAACCCAGTTTCACATGATACATATATCGGCCCACCCGGACTCCAATCCTCTTCATACCCCCAGCCCACGCTATCCGTAATCGGGGCACCTCCATTCAGTTGAATGGTGAAGGCGGCATAAGTATAATCAAAAACAAACCACTTCAGAGTCAACCGATACCATTGATCAGGATCAACTGTGGCATTGAGGACTGTGAAGTCTGGCATATAGCCAGCACTTGACCAAACAACCAAGTTGCTGTCCGCATTAGCAAAAATAAGGGTCTTAACCTCACCATCGGTGGGAGCATCTGGCTGGTCCTCACTCAACACGAACTTGACCATCATGTCAACGTAGACAGGATCAGACGAGAAGTCTGCTACTGTAACTGTCCCGGCGCTATTTTTCAAGTCGCGGATCAAGGTCGCCCCTTCGGTGTTCAGCGCCATCACAAAGTTTGCGGTTGAGTTTGTCATCGGCGTCGTGCCTTTGTACGTATCACGCCCTGAAGCCGCAGACGTCTCAAACGTTGACTCGTCACTGCCGTCCGCCCGCCACTGCAGGGTATTGAGAGAGCCAAGGATTTTAGTGCCTGCTTGAGGCGCACCACTCGTAGTGAGTTCGAAATCATCCTCCACCCAAGGAATAGCACCGTATGCCGCAACCGACACCGTCATAATTCCCGCGCAGACTAACGTCTGCCTGAGACCTTTTGTAAGGTTCATAATGAAACCTCCTTCTTTAACCATCTGTTAAACCTTCAAGAGTTTGATAGGTAGTCCGCAAAAAACACACGTTTTTCAGTGCCACCACACAAAACTATTCTTTCGTTATGGAGACAGTTTAGACGAAGAGGGGGGAGCAATGCAAGCACAAAATTAAACTTTTTTAACTTTTTTTTCAGGGACGATCGTTTAACCAGGCATTTCTACATTTGCTATGAATGGAACCACCCCGTCTTGCTTCGCAAGCCACCCCTCCGCAGGAGGGGAATTACAGGCGAAATTCCGCTACCCGAAGGCCGGGGTGGTCTTTTCTTTACTGACTCATCAATACGCTGTCCGCCTCATCCACTTTCTTCTGCATTTTTTTTAACTTTTTTCAAAAATTGTTCAATTCGGTCTTGACAGCCGCCTCGCCTGTACTTGCCTGCCCTCGCTACCCCCCCCTCCTCTGCGGGAGGGGAGGACGTAACCAAATTCCCCTCCTGCGGAGGGGTGGCATCCCAAGGGATGACGGGGTGGTCCTTTTCCTCACTGCAAAAAAAATTATCAAACTATTTGCACCCCCCCCCTGTTTTTGGTATTGTTTGCGCCTTTACAAAACGGAAAGAAAAGGTATGAAGCAGTACAAAGTTGGTCTGGTAGGTATCGGTGCGGTCGGCACCGAGATGGTCAAGGTCTTGCGCCAGCGGAATTTCCCCGCGAGCGAAATCCGCATCCTCGCCACGCGCGAGC
>Ga0209628_10003877_pt1 | contig 10633 bp, 8 predicted proteins | sample TergutCu122P4_FD_187285 | JGI IMG/M metagenome (GOLD analysis project Ga0209628, IMG submission 187285) | Cubitermes ugandensis P4 segment gut microbial communities from Kakamega Forest, Kenya - Cu122 P4 (SPAdes) (version 2) | ecosystem: Host-associated > Arthropoda: Insects > Digestive system >... | reverse complement strand
TGGAACTCAGAGAATATCCGGTAAAAAGAAAAAAACATTGAATGATAACGAAGAAATTCAGTTATTGAATGAAGATGTCATCATAGCCGGTGAAAAACTTTTCTTTGAATTGGAAATTCCATCTTCAGAATACGAACCGCCAACCGAAAGAATTCCGAAACCGGTTAATGGAAAAATATCCGCTCCCATGACCGTAGCCGGAAAAACCGAATATAAAATGATAGATCCTAAACAGATATTGTATATAGAAGCTGATGGAAATTATGCTTATGTGTATGTAATAAATGGTAAAAATCTTCGACGTATTTGGACAACCCAAAGTTTAGCCCATTTTATCAGATCACTGAAAGACGAATCTTATATGTTGCAGATTCATGCCAAATATGTAGTCAATATAGACATGATAAAAGACTATTGGAGAGAGGGTAAAGACGGAACAATTCTTCTTGATATTGATAAAGATGACATTAAAATTGTTTTGGAAAAAAACGAAAAGTTACAAGATGAAAAGAAAACAGAAAAAAAGCAGGAAGAGATAAAAAAGCAGCTAAAAACCCACCTGATAGTTTCAAGAACATTTAGGTCTTCGTTTGAAGAAATTTGTATTCCGGTAAAGAAATAAAGAATAACTGAATAATTGAATAACTGAGTAGTTGAGTAATTTATGAATATACAAATAAAGATTCAAAAACCATACGCATTTTCTGAAACAGGCAAACGCAGCAATAATGAAGATTGCATATTCCCCGAAAAAGGAAAAGCGAATGAACATGATAAATTATTCATTGTTTGTGATGGTATGGGGGGATATGACGGAGGTGAAATAGCCAGTAGCGCTGTATGTAAATCCATTTCATCTTTCTTGTCCGAAGCAAAATATTTTGATGAAAATATTTTCCGGCAAGCTTTGGATGCGGCTTATAACCAACTCGACAAAATGTATGAATCGGAACAGATTGGTCATAGAACAGGAACTACCCTTACATTACTTTATTTGCATGAAAAAGGAGCCTTTATGGCGCATATCGGCGATAGCCGTATCTACCACTTCCGGAAAAACGGCGATAAAACGGAAATTTTATATCAATCGGAAGACCATTCTTTTGTAAACGATTTGGTAAAATTGGGTATGATTACTCCTCAAAAAGCATTAACACATCCAAAAAGAAATATTATAACCAAAGCAATGCAACCCGGTCAAGCACAAAGAGACGAGGCTGAAATATATGAAACGCAAGACGTTAAAGAGGGGGATTACTTTTTCCTTTGCACGGATGGTGTATTGGAACAATTGGATAATGAGCAATTAAGTTCTATATTTAATCTGGATGTTAGTTTGGAAAAGAAAACTGAGATTATTATAGAAACTTGTCAAAATAAAAGTAAAGATAATTTTTCGGCTTACTTAATTGTTGTGGATGATGTTAAAACGAATTGACCTGACAGACGAAGAATATGAAAAATTTTTCAAAATTAATCCCAATCCCAATAAAAGTAAACTGGGAGATGGCGGCTATGGCATTGTTTTTAGAGCATTGGATACACGTTCAAATGAGGAAGTGGCTATAAAAATTTCTAAAAAGGGATATGGCGACGAGGGGTATGACGAAGATGTAAGCCTTTTGAAAGAAGGGGAACTGGCTCTTCAATTGCCCGCTCATCGCAATATCGCCTCTTTCTTGAGTTATGGCAGGATTGGCGGAAAAACAGACTATATTGTTTCAAAATTTTATGAAGACGGAAATTTGTTGAAGTTGATGAGTAAAAACGCCCCTCATCTATCTGAAGAACAAAAAGTATTCATTTTAGAAGAACTGTTAACCGGAATAAAATTCTTGCATGATAATAACAAACTTCATAGAGATTTAAAACCGGGAAATATATTAATCGAAAAAGAAGGAAACAATTATGTCCCGAAAATTACCGATTTCGGAATCAGCAGATTTTTAGATTCGGATATATCAAAGTATTCGAATGACATGATAGGCGCAGGGACAGAATATTATGCTTCTCCCGAACAGATAAAAGATGACAAAATTCGCAAAAATTCGGATTTGTGGAATTTCGGAGTGATTGCCTTTCAATTGTTCACAGGCGTTTCTCCTTTCGACAAAAACAAAAAATTTCTTGAACAACTTAAAAAATTTACCGTTCCGAACAGTATTAAAAACATACCTAAACCTTGGCAAGCGGTTATAAAAGCATGTCTGAAAGCAAATCCTGATGAACGGGTAAAAAGTTGCGACCAATGTTTTGAAATACTTGGCAGCAATGAAATTGAAGAAGATGATACTAAACCGGCACACAAAAAAAGAAACAGAAAAAAAGTAAGGTGGATACTTATCGTTTGTGTTATCGCCGGTGTTGGCCTTATCCTTTCTTTAATCTTTTTGAATATTCAACCAATTAACAAGCAAAATACTAAAATCTCTCATCCGAAATCGCAAAACATACCCATAGTTTCACAAGATTCTCAAACCCACGACGAAGGTACACAAGAAGAAGAAAATCCAAGCCCCGGCTTCAAGCGAGTTATAAAATCCATGGATTAATAAGTTGTGCTCTTTGGCGGAATATCATAGGAATATGGTCTTTTATGCGTTTTCAACATAAACTTGTGCGTTTTCAATTTTAGTTACCTTTATTTTGGCTCCTTTTTCAATGAATCCTGATTCGGAAACCGCATCATATATTTCATTATCAATACTGATTTTTCCCGAAGGACGTAAAACGGTAACTGCTTCTCCTTCGGAGCCTGCTAACGTTTTTATATTTGATTCGACCGATACCGATTCTTCCAAATCAGCGGTTAATGCAATTTTTCTGAACAGACCTTTTTTCCCTATTCTGGAAGAAAGATAAAGCATGGCGATAAATCCTAATATTACGCCGGATAATACTGTTAATACTGAGCGTGAAATATCGGGAGTTTCAACGCCTTCGAATGAAAAATTATAATTATCCAATAATGCCAAACTTAATCCTAAAACGACCAAAATAACACCGGATATACCGGCAATTCCGAATCCGGGTATGACAAATATCTCCAAAGCAACTAATATAAGTCCGATAATAAAAATGATAATTTCCCAGTTTTGAGCTAATCCGTCCATATACAACGGCGCAAAATATAAAATAGCAGCGGTTATAGCTGCAATGCTGGGGATTCCTACGCCGGGAGATTGTAATTCAAAATAAATTCCTGCAATGATAATCATTATCAAGATGGCTTGCAAAGCAGGATTCATTAAAAATCCCTTGAGTTTGTCGTATGTAGAAGGCTTATATTCTACTAATTGATATTCGGAAAAACCCATATATTTTCTAATAACTTCATCCGGTGTTTCAGCAATACCATCGCAAAATCCCAACTTAACGGCTTCTAACGCTGTCAAACTTAGTACTCTACCGCTATCAATAACATTGGGAATATGAATGGAACAGTCAACCATAGCTTCTGCGATGCGTGGATCTCTAACCCATTTGTAAATGGTATCTTTTTTAGAAATAATGGTGTCCTTGCCATGCGCTTCGGCAGTAGCACGGATGGTTGACCGCATATACGACTGGTATTTGTCGGGCATTTTTTCTCCGGTTTCATTTACCACCGTTGCAGCTCCGATGTTAGCGCCTTTCCGCATATATATTTTTTTACAGGCAATAGAAATTAAAGCCCCTGCCGATGCTGCATTATTATCTATAAAAACAGAAACAGGAATCGAATTGTATAAAATAGCCGAGCGCATGGTGTCGGCATCTACAACAATTCCGCCGTAAGTATTCAAATGTAGCAATATGGCATCGGCCTGTAACTGATGCGCCTCTTTTAATCCGTTTAAAAGATAAATGCGGCTGGTAGGGTCAATTTCCCTGTCTATTTTTATTTTGTATACGACGGGTAAATTTGTTTTTGCTTGAATATGTCCGCAAACAAAAGCAAAAAGCAGGAAGATTGTCAAGTGAAGTTTCATAAATTGTCTCATAGAATCCATTGGGGAAAAGATTATGCTTATAAAATTCATTCTGTACATTTATTTTGTAAGACCAGGCAAAGATAGATGAAATTTTCCACTTTTGCCAATTACAATACACGTATTGCAGGGCAAACGCATCAAAATGTTATATGTCATTTATTTTTCGTGCCTTAACGGACAAAAATACAAAATTTGTTTCTGCAATAATCAAATAAATTTACTACTTTTGCATTTGTGAAATTGTAATTCACTGTTGATTATGAATGACATGCGTGAACTGCCCATTGGCATACAGGATTTTGAAAAACTGCGTAGAGATAATTACCTTTATGTGGATAAAACGCAATTTGTTTACCAACTGACACGAACCAGCCGTCCTTACTTTCTTGGTCGTCCGCGCAGGTTTGGCAAAAGTTTGTTTCTATCTACTCTCAAAGCCTATTTTGAAGGGAAAAAAGAACTTTTTGAAGGACTGAAAATTGCCGAATTAGAAAAAGAATGGGTGCAATATCCTGTTATCTATATTGATTTTAATGTAGGCCTGCTGACGAGAGCAGAAAATGTTGCAAATAAGATTAAGAAACTACTTGAAGAACTGACAGTTCTTTGGGATAATAATTGTGATTACGAAGATTTAGCTATCAAATTTGAAGCGGTTATCAAAGCGGCGTATGAGCAAACGGGGAAACAGGTAGTGGTGCTTATTGATGAATACGACAAACCACTGATAAACACAATGGATAACCTGGAAGAAAATGAAAAAATCAAACTCATTTTAAAATCATTCTACGGTGTTTTGAAAAGTAATGATGCTTACCTGCGTTTCGTTTTTCTTACAGGCATAACCAAGTTTTCGAAAGTCAGTATTTTTAGCGATTTAAACCAACTGATTGATATTAGTTTGGATAAACGATTTGCTGAAATTTGTGGCATTTCCGAAACGGAATTATTGCAAAATTTTCAGCCCGAAATTCAAGCATTGGCAGAAGCAAATGATTTGACTTACGAACAAGCATTTGCCGAACTCAAAAAACGTTATGACGGATACCATTTTGCTAAGAAAAGTGCAGATATTTACAATCCTTTCAGTTTGTTGAATACCTTTTCAAAATTAGATTTTGCTTATTATTGGTTTGCCACAGGAACGCCTACATTTTTAGCAAAAGCATTACGAAATCAAAATTATGATATTCGTAAGTTTGAAGACAATGTTTTAATTGATGAAGCATCAATAATGGATTATCGAATTGAAAATCAAAATCTTATACCATTGCTTTATCAAACGGGATATTTAACGATAAAGTTATACGAAGACAATTTATATACTTTGGGCTTTCCAAATGAAGAGGTCAAATATGGTTTTTTGAACGAACTTTTACCTGCATTTGTACTCACTCCAATAGCAACAGGCAATTTTTCCGTTGTGGAATTTTTGCAACAAATAAAAAATGGTAATATTGAAGGTTTTATGACCTCTCTGAAAGCGTTTTATGCAGCAATTCCGTATAGTGCAATTAAGCAGGCACACCGTGATGAGCAATATTACCAACACGTTTTTTATCTACTTTTCACTTTAATGGGGCAATTTGCAGATACCGAAGTAAAAAACAACAAAGGCAGGGCCGACGCCGTAGTAAAAACCGCCGACAGTATCTACGTTTTCGAGTTCAAAATGGACGACAACGCCACAGCCGAAGATGCACTCGCGCAAATCAACAGCAAAGATTACGCTATCCCCTATTCAGCCGACCACCGTAAACTTATTAAAATTGGAGTAGAATTTTCGCAAACAGAGCGAGGCGTAAAGCGTTGGCTGATAGAATGAAAACACAAAGTAAAGAGAAAAATTTTATGAAACGAATACTTGTATTTATCTGTTGTTTATGCAGTTTACAACTTGTTGCTCAACCTTTGGAGCGGGTTATCCCCGAACAATTAGGAATGGATTCCCGCCGCTTGTATCATGCCGATGAGGCGATTATGCGAGCGATTGATGCCCAAGAAATACCGGGCGCTGTGTTGGCTGTCGTATATAAAGGTAAGATGGCATACCTGAAAGCCTTCGGCAACAAACAAGTTTATCCGTCTGTATTGCCGATGGAGGTGAACACGGTATTTGATATGGCTTCTGTCAGTAAATCTATGTCCACAGCGATTTCCACAATGATTTTGGTCGAACAGGGACAATTACGCCTGTCTGACAAGGTAGATATGTATATTCCCGATTTTCAGGGAAATATTAAGGTGATGGATTTATTGACGCATACTTCGGGACTTCCGCCTTATGCGTCTGTTGATACTTTAAAAATGCGTTATGATTCTCCTAATCCCGATGGTTTAATCGAATACATTGCAACATGCAAACGAAATTTTGAGCCGGGAGAAAAATTTAAATACAGTTGCCTCAATTATATAGTTTTGCAACGAATTATAGAAACCATTAGCCAACAAAGCCTGAAAGATTTTGCCAAAGCGAATATTTTCGATGTGTTGGGTATGAAGCATACCGCCTATCAACCGGAAGGAGAAACGCTCAAGCGGATAGCACCTACCGAAAGGCAACCCGATGGCAGCGTGTTGCGCGGCGTAGTACACGACCCCTTGGCACGAGAGATGAATGGCGGCATTTCGGGTAATGCCGGCGTATTTTCAGACGCCGATGATTTAGCAATTTTATCGGTAGCGCTGTTAAACGGAGGCGCATACAACGGCAAGCGCATCCTCAGTCCACAAGGAGTGAAAGCAATGACTACTGTTAAACAGTTTGGCCGTTCACTCGGTTGGGATGTGTCTTCCGATTATGCCACTAACAAAGGGAGTTTATTAAGTCCCAATACTTACGGACATACAGGCTATACCGGAACTTCCATTGTGATTGATCCGGATAATGATATTGCCATCATTTTTCTGACGAATCGGGTACATCCCGAAGACAAAGGTAGTGTAAACCGCTTGCGGGGGGCGATAGCCAATATCGTGGCGGCTTCATTCGGATGCCAGCAAATACGGATGTATTTTCCCCGTTATTACGAGCGATTGGAACAATTCCGTAAAGAAGCGCCCATAACTTCCAAAGACATCGTTTTTCTTGGAAATAGCTTGACGGAAAATGGGAAATGGAACGAATATTTTCCCGGACAAAAAATTGTGAATCGGGGAATTATTGGCGATGAAGCCATGGGAATTTACGATAGGCTGTACCAGATTTTGCCCGGAAAACCAAAGAAAATCTTTCTCCAAACCGGAGCCAACGATGTGTCGCACAATTTATCAATAGACGACATCGTGGAGCGAGTAGCGATGATTATAGATAAAATCCGTGAAGAATCGCCCGAAACCAGATTGTATTTGCAAGGTTCATTGCCCATCAATGAATCGTTTAAACGTTACAAAAAAATGACAGGAAAAACCGACGTAATGCCCCAACTCAGTAAACGTTTGGAGCAATTGGCCGCATCGCGTGGCGTCGTTTTCATCAATCTTTTCCCGTTGTTTATCCAACCGAGAACAAATGTACTCCGTAAAGATTTGACTACCGATGGTTTACACTTAAAAAACGAAGGATATGAGATTTGGCGGAAAGCGATAGAACGCTATGTTTACGAATAGCAGATTGAATTTATCGTTTTCCTATGTCTTCATGTAAGTATTGTAGATATGCTTTTCCCTCTAACGATAAAGAATCGGTATTTGTTCCCTCTTCCATAGAGATTTTGTTTGCATCACAATCATACACTACAAATCCTTGCGAAGCAATCATACCAAAACCATTGGGGAAAGCATAAAACGCATATTCCTTAGTAGCCGGATTCAATATGTCTTTACTGAAAGGGAGTCCCCAATAATTTACTTTAAGTTGACTCAATAATGTAGCAGCAATATCTGTTTGGGAGCAAATTTTATCTATTTTTGCCGGTTGTTTGATAGCGCCGCCAAGCCAAAGAGAAAAAATATCATGCCGTTCCGGCGCATCGTATCTAATTTCCGGTGGATATTTCATATCATGGTCAGGAACCAAAATAACTAAGGTATTGTCCCACTCGGGAAGTTGTTTTAATCCGTCAATAAACTTGCCCAAACAACTGTCGGTATAGGCTACGCTATTAAGATAAGGATTTTCGAGCTTATGAAATGGTACTTCAAATGGCTCATGACTGCTTAAAGTTAAAAATACCTTGAAAAAGGGCGTTTTTTCTTTCTTTACATCCGAAAGCAAACGCTCAAATGTAATATGGTCGTGAGTTCCCCATTTACTTAATCTTTCTCCCACAGAAAAATCAACGTCTTGTGTGATATTGATTATTCCTTGCGAAACCAAATAAGATTTAATGTATGCAAAATTCAAATCACCGCCATAAAGGAACGAAACATGGTATCCTTCGTTCTTTAGCAGTGAAGGTATAGATTTCAATGTCTGACTTTTGGACGGATATTTAATGATAGACATCGTTGGTTGTGCGGGATAGCCGCTCAAAGCGCAAACAAGTCCCTTGTCGGTTCTGAAACTGCCGGCATACATTTTCCTGAAAAATACTCCTTCCTCCGACAAACGATTTAAATTTGGAGTTACATCGGGAATACCTCCCAAAGGTTCTACTATGGAAGCTCCGAAACTTTCAAGTAAAATAAAGATAATATTAGGTCTTGAAGTATTAAGGAATTGAGGAGCGCTGTCCGAAAGATTTTGCCGGTTTAGCATTTGTTCAACAATTTGCCGAGCTTCTTCTTTTTCCACAAATTGATATTGCTTAGCATGTTTATTTAATCTTGCGATGGAAGAAAACATAGAAAAACAAGGATTGATAGCAACATGATTCACATACATGCTTTCACTGAAATAAACCCGGCTGACATTCATGGTAGAAACCGTTACTCCTCCTCGCATTGCAATAAACATAAGTCCGAATAACAGTACAAATGCAACTGTTTCTTTTATTTTTCCGGTAATTTCATTCCATTGTCGTTTTTTTAGTATTTGCTTGTAAGGTTTAATGATAAATACTTTTAATATCCTATATTGAAAATAAGTCCAAAACAAAACAGCAAAAATCATAAAAATTACAATCCATATTGATACACTTGCAGCCGCTTCTTTTGGTTGAACGATATAAGTAAAAACGGTAGCATCAATACGGTATCCCCAATAAGAATAAAGTATCAGGTCGGGGAGAAAAATAATTGAAATAAGAAAAGATATAACAGCAAAATAAACGCTCAATATTTTTCCAAAATACTTGCTGTTAACAAATACGGAAATCAACAATAGCACCCCCGGAATGGCAGTAAAATATCCGGCTACCGACGTATCCATGGGCAACCCATACCACAAAGTTTTCAGACAGTTGATAAAACCTTCAGGCGTTGATTGACTCCAATGATAGCTCAGAAAAATTGGTTTTTGAAGAAGAAAAAGACCAACAAAAACGAAATAACACAATAACAGAATTTGAACTTTCTTCATCACACTTAGCGAACTGCTTCTTTCTTAAAAAGTAACCGTTTGCAAGTATTCCAAACTTTTTCTCACACTTTCAAGCGGGTCGCAGCTATATTTTTCTACTTCAATTATGGAATATATTGTTCCTGCTGTTTCGATATTTCTGTAAATGGCATCAAAACCAACCATGCCGCTCTGCCCCAATTCTTTTACATCTTTTATATGTAAAAGTTCGAAACGTCCCGGATAAGTGTTAAAATATTCCACCGGACTTTTTTTACCTATAACCGTCCAGTAAACATCCATTTGGAAGAATACTTTTTCAGGATCGGTATTTTGCAGCAAAAAATCATACATTACTTCCCCTTCAATTTCACGGAACTCAAAATCATGATTGTGATAACCGAAAGAAAGACCAGCTTCGTTGCATTTTTCGCCGATTTGATTGTAGTAATCGCAATATATTTTTAAATCGGCGAGCGTTTTTGGCACAGGCATCCATGGAACAACCACATATTTCATGCCCGCTGCTTTATGTGCGGCAATACAAGTATCCCACCAATTCCACACTTCTTCCCAATTGGTTTTGCCGACATCTTCCGCCAATGAAATAGATGTATGTGAAGATAAAGGATTTAATCCTACAGCTTCTAATTCGGCTTTAAATGATTCAGGAGTTAATCCGTAAAACTTTCCGTCTCTATAACCGGCAGCTTCCATGTAAGTAAACCCCATAGCTGCTAATGCCGCAACTGTTCCCTTGAAATCGGCCTTGATAGTATCTCTGACAGAATACATCTGTAACCCGATTTTGTTCTCTGTTGTTGCACAATTCGACTTTTTTGTTTCACATTGACAACCGAATAAGGAAGCAAGAAAAACTGTTAAGATAAAGAATTTAAGTGTTTTCATACGAAAATAAATATGTTTAAATCGCCCTACTCAGGCGAAGGATTAATAAACTCAACCATATCATTTTAATTTTTACACAGAGGCATCAAAAAAAACAAAAAAGAACTTTTTCTATGCGCAAAAATAGTAACAATTTTGATACAGACAACTCCAAAGGAGAACTTTTTCCGTTATTACCTATTAATGACAAAAAAATAGAAGCGAATTTTACCTCGCCCGACCTTTTTCAAAGGCGAAATATTAAATTGAGGTGCTAAGAAAAATATTTCTTCATCCGAAAGTAGAAAAACTCTCTATCTCTCGTACCTTG
>Ga0209628_10003876_pt1 | contig 10633 bp, 6 predicted proteins | sample TergutCu122P4_FD_187285 | JGI IMG/M metagenome (GOLD analysis project Ga0209628, IMG submission 187285) | Cubitermes ugandensis P4 segment gut microbial communities from Kakamega Forest, Kenya - Cu122 P4 (SPAdes) (version 2) | ecosystem: Host-associated > Arthropoda: Insects > Digestive system >... | reverse complement strand
TCGTACATGTCTTAGCAACTCATGACACAAGTTGCAAGTGGCTGCGTTTGCTCAGTTGGCTGTAGTAGGTCGCGGAAGTAACACGTGCGTTTATGTCATGGCGATTTTTATGATGTGTGAAAGTACCGAACAACGCATTTGTATCAAGTTTTGTTTTAAAATCGGAAAAACCGCAACGGAAACGTATCAATTATTGCAGCAAGCATACGGTGAAGAGGCAATGGGACATAAACAAGTGTTTGACTGGTTCTGCCAATTTAAAGAGGGTAGAACCTCCGCTGAAAGTGACCCCCATTTGGGACGACCGTCAACATCGAGAAACGAGGAAATGATTGCTAAAGTTCAAACAATCGTTCACAATAACAGGAGATTGACAGTGCAAGAGATAGCAGATAACTGTGGGATCTCCGTGGGCTCATGTGATGCAAATTTAGCCGATGATCAGCACATGAAACGTGTGTGTACGAAGTTTGCGCCGCGTTTGCTAACAGATGACCAACGTGAGCAACGCCAGACAATCACCTGTGATTTGTTGGAGCGTTCATGTAAAGACGTGCAGTTTCTTAAGAACAGGTGATGAGTCCTGGGTCGACAGGTACAACGCAGAGACAAAACAGCAATCATCACAGTGGAAGGGTCCCTCGTCTCCACGACCAAAGAATGGGCGCCAGGTGCGAAGCAAAACAAAGGTCATGTTACTGGTGTTTTTTGATTCTGAGGGTATTGTACACCACGAATACGATCCCGACGAGCAAACAATTAACAAGGAATTCTACCTGGAGATCTTGCGACGTTTGCGTGAATCAGTTCGCTGAAAACGACCGGAAAAATGGCAGGATGGCGACTGGATCCTGCACCACAACAATGCGCCCGCACACACTCCACATCTTGTGCAGCAGATTTTGGCCAAACATGGCACCGCTCAGTTGCAGCAGCCACCATACTCACCAGATCTCGCACCGTGTGACTTTTTCCTATTCCTAAGGCTTAAGAAAGTTCTGAAAGGACACTGATTTGAGGCAACAGAGGATATCAAACGAAATTTGACGAAGACACTATTAGACATCCCGCAAGAAGAGCTCGCAAAATGTTTCCAACAGTGGCAGAAACGTTGGGTGAAGTGTGTAGCTGCGGAAGGGAACTGTGTTGAAGACAATTAGGGTTAAAACCCCATAAGCTTTATCTACTTCATGTACTGTGGTCAATCCGGATACTTTTTGAACAAACCTCGTATCAGTGCCAATTCTGTCTCTCCTCTCAGTTTCTTCAAGTCTTCTAGGATGCAACCCTATGTCATCAGGTGAGTAGTTCCAGCCATTTCAAAGGACAGTACTGCCTTCATATTCAGCATCAAGCTGACAGTGTCACATCCCAGAAGACCTGAATCTTTGGCAATATTACTGTCAGATCCTCAAATCATATAACTTCTGATTACTACAGTTGTTACAGGACAAGCTCTCCACAATACATAATATAATAAAAAAAAAAATGAAATACGATTCTCCAGACAAGAAATAAAAAATAGCAGTTTCATACATCCATCTGCCAGAATGTTACATCCCCTAATAAGAATACATATTAGCAGTTACCCTGAAATGACAAAAGTGAAAGTGATGGGGAGCCAGGGGACTGATTCACCATACATGACTCGGTCTCCTCCTGTGAGAAGTCAGAGGATCCATTTCGCTGATTGTGCTGATACCAAATGAATATATTTTTGAAGGCATTTTCATTGGAGCAGGAACCACACATCATTGTGGTAACATGGTTCAGCCCAGGTGGAGCAACCTGTTGTAATAAAAACAATGTATCTGCACAACATATCATAAACACATCTAAACTTTATGACCCAATATAAATAATTGGGTAAGTTTCCCCATTTTAGTTCCTGTTTTAGCCGTTTAATGGGTAGTTGTAATCACAAATGCTACCTACTTTGAAGGTAAAGAACTTTATATTTTCCCCAAGGAATTTCACGTGGTTCTCGCGACAAACAATGATAGTTTTCTTGCACTTCCATTGGCTGAATTAACTTTATAATCGGTATGTTTTGTGTTCCTTGTGAGATGTAAACTAAACTTCCATATATTGTTCACATCACCTGTGCCTTTTACCCTTAAAAGAGTTTAAAAAAATTTACCTGCAGCAGAACATCCCTCAGTTTTGCAGGCCAGTCAGCACCAGGAAATACACCCAGAGCTGGTCGGTTCACTATTGTTTTCTAAAAGAAGGGATTAAAGGAAGAGATGAGCAAACACATACACAATTTTTATCAAAAAATCTAAAGGAAAATTACAACTTGGAAGATCTAGGCATATGTGACTGGATAATACAGACTGAAAACATTAAATTTCAACAACTAAAATGTAATTTTACTCATGAAGAGGCACAAGAATGAAAACTAAACATATTCTGATATGTAATGTGATCAAATTTCAAAATCAAGCTACTTGAATTTCCACATCTTGGTACCAGTTTTTCTAATCATGCAGTTCCTGAAAATATCATCTGAGATGCAGAAAGCTATGTGCTCTGGTAACATGAGTCAAAATCTGTGGTCACGGTGCAAAGAAAATTTGATAGAAAGTTTGGTTGGGAACCAACAACAAGAATGTCCATCCATCTAAAAGTGGCATAATTGTTCAATGAGGCTGGCTGCACATGTAGAAATAAATGGCCCAGCTAATGACCAATCACAGAAGCTAACATGAAGTTTGAGCAGTTTCTGTTCACAGTCCAAAAAAATCAATAAGACAAGCAGGCCAACCATTTGACATGCTGCAACTGACAATACACAGAATTCTTTAAACTTGTTTCAGATTTAAAAGTTAGAAACAACAACTGTTCCAACATGCAAAAGTCCAAGACCTTTATGAACCTTGATGCTCATTTTACCAGGACATTCAACACTTGAGGATGATATATTTTTACAACCAGACTAAACATCTAGGAACATGAACAAATGGAACAAGGCCACAGGGGAGGCAAAGGTCGACGTGGGAATGCAGGGCCAACTAAGGACAGCAACTGCAAAATGTGTGTCTCAGTGTCCGGTTGGTTTTTCTGATCATTTATATACAACACATTGCATACACAGTGATGAAGAGGGAAATAAAGTGTGTTGGGAGAAACAGAACTGTCTACCAAGTGACAAATCAAGTGGTTAAATCTGTCAATGAGGTTGCTAGATACATTAAAATAGACATCAGGCATACCAATCTACAATCCAGAAAACAATAATATCTGGCAACTGTTTGATCACAAAGGTGTTGGATAAAGCAGCTTATACTCTGTCCTTCCCATTCAGCCTGATCTGATGTAATTTCACTGCATTCATCTCCATATTGTCTCTGCAATAGAGACACTCAACTCACTATGTTATGTGGATCATTAAGCCGCTGCAGAAGTTCTGGATGGTTGTATCCTAAAGGCATAGAGGAAATCTGTGTGTACACATCCAGTAGAACATTCCCATCTACGTCTACAAGGTAGTTACCCAGTGAGTGCTCATAGTCTGCGAACAACTGTACTGTTCCAGTTTGCTGCAAAGAAAAGAAACTGTGGTCAATAACAAAAATGAAAATGAGATTACAAGGAACTTAACATGTTCCATACCCATGCATTAAAGGAATATTTAAACTTATGTAATAGAATCAACAAATGCAGTTGTATCAAATATGTTTTATCACATGCCAATTACCAACATGTTTCGATCGCTTTTGCAACCATCATCAGAGCAGCATTACAAATGTACAGGCGGACCCCTGTATCCCTGGGTAATACGTTCCAAGACCTACTACAGTTACGTGAAACCACGGATAATACCGAACGCTATACATAACGTGATATTCGTGTAACATACATAAATACGGTAAAGTTTAATTGATAAATTACGCACAGTAAGACATTACCAACATTAAATAAAGTAATAATAAAGTGTACTGTACACTACACTGTACATTTACAGTGTACTTTCTCTCCCTCTCTCTCGCATGTATGGAAGGGATTCTGACATTTTAGCTTAATCCTCAAGAGGCGATACAGCAATGAAAAAATATAGTACCTGTATTGTACAGCATCATGTACAGTTTCAAGGGATGACAGAACAATAAAAACCATGCTTTTCCATCAAAGCACTGCATAAGTGATGAGAAAACATGTTACTGTTACACATTTTACAATGAAAATCATAAGTACGTACCTGTACATAACCTGTAATAAGAAAATTTTATTTATTAAAAAATATCTTAGCCCATTGTGGGTACCCGACTTCTCCATTCTTCTTCTTGTTGCTTTCTGAACACATACACTGCAACAATGTGGCAACTAATTCGAACAACAAGAACGCTAGAAGCAGAATGGTGGCAAGTTTGCAGGGAAGCGTCAGTACAAGGACAAAGGAAGATGAGTCAAAATACTTGACGCGTTTGGGCTGCTGGCTTTCATCATGTTACGGCCCGTTTGCACTTGGTGTGTTTTGAAACTTATGAACTGTTTATTTCTTTAATTTTCCAAATTTTTCAGGCCGCGGTAAACTGCAGATACTGAATCCATGGATAGGGGGATCCGCCCGTACTCAGAATATAACAAACTGCCAACTTTTATGCTCATATCCTGTTATACAGTGATATTTTGTGATCATATTGAGAATTTGAGACACTCATAGTGTTGAGTTGGCAGTTTGTTATGTTCTTAGTACTCTTGCAATGCTACCCTGTTAATGATTGTACAAGCAATCATAACATGTTGGTAACTGATAATATGTGATAATACACATCTTATACAAGTGCACTTGTTGGTTTTATTACAAGAGATTACACAGGTTGAGAAGAGCCACTTAAAATTTTTAAATCTGTATCTTTCATATGGCAAATTTACTGAGAAAAGACCAACTCAGTCTTCTGTTTTAAAATAAAAATTAACAATGCACTGTGTTATTTTTTAACACAAGATGATGGACGAATTCCACACAGTAAATGCTTCCAAATGCGATAAACCATTGTAAAAGTCTTACAGAACTGTAGGAAAACATTTATTCAGAATAACTCTGCACACTCATGAACCTGAAGTATTTTTAATCATATAATAAAGCCCATTAACACGCTGGAAATTTTAACATGCTCTCTGCCTAATCCTACCAAATTTGTATGTAGTAAATTCCATTTTCACAACTCAAATGAGTGTTCATAAAACAATATAAACCACAGCTGCTAATGGGTACAAATGTTTTTACACTGCCACATATTGCATATGACACTGTAACATAATGGACCTAACAGTCAGTGTAAACATTCCCAATTGAGCACCACAATTATGAGACAACAGTCATATAGACATGTCTGACACTATCCACTGTTTGAGGTATGACATTTTGACAACTGGTACCATTCCTGTCTTAGATGCTCCAAAAGCATTCAGGATACAAAATTATTATTCAAAAGATGATCAACCAGACACAGACCTTTAAGGAGCCACAAAATGGTTTCAGATAAAAATGTAATTCTGTGGCCAAAACACAACTTACTAACCAGAAAAAAACTTCTAAACATATCAATTAAATTTCTGATAACTTGTGAAGTGCTATGGACAATACTTTGACACAAAAGACATAAATTAACAATGCAATGGCGAAAACTGCATAACAAGTATGGAATTTTATACTGTGCTACCATTACTACAATCATTAGCCCATTTTTTGCTATGCACAAACTGTCTTGTTTCAAAGACCAGACACTTTTAGACTAAATTTATTTGGCATTTCAGAATATCAACACAAGACAGTTAAAGCTAATTATTCATAGCTTTTCAGTAATGTAAATCACAAAACCCCACATAAATATTTTAATCAGTGCAGGAAGAGTTAAATACCAGTGGTGAATCCTGATTTTGAGGTCAGGATGAGCAGAACTGTACAATCCCACAATGTGTACCCTTCCATTAGACCTGACCTCTAGATCAGGATTCAGCACAGTTAAACACAGAGGTGGACAATGCTGGACAGAAGGTATACATGGGTAAAACCATACACACATGCAAAATGTCGGTAAGGAAATTACAGGTAAGAGGCTACTTGTGAAACCAAGGAAACTCTAAGACACTATATGAACATAAATTAAATTTTATCTTCCCATGAGGTCACATGCTGGTCTCTCAAATGTACTATCATGTGGCCTAGCACGCCATACACTGGTCTCTGTGTGTTTGCTTGGTAGCAATTTATTTGTATATGCTAAGCCAGAAAAACTCAAGCTGTCAAGAGATACAACTGGCATTTAAAATCATCTCCTATACATTAATACTGAAAGGGGACTAAATATATTGGAAAGATTAAGGGCAATATCCAGTAAAATGTTTTCATGTTGGAAGTGGTTATTGAATAGACAGTCCTTGTAACTGCACACGATGAGAAAAGCCTGCTTATGATGTGGTGCATTAACTTATGATCCCTGGCGTTTAGAACACTCAGAATGACGGTGTGGGGTCACTTGACATTACCATCTATGTTGGTATTACTGATGACAAAGACTTTCAAATCCACATGTGGGATCATATTACATTTCACAAAAATCAGTCAACAGGCTTTGAAGTTATCAGCAGACAAATGCATGAACACATTAGGACATGTTTTTAAGAACAGATAATATAATGGCCAAGTTATCAATTACATAATTTCTTAATCTGCTAGTCTCTTTATCATGGTTACACAAGGGCAAGATTACACAAAAGCAAACATTCTTATCCCGTCTACATGTGGTACACAGTATGATTGAAAATACCATCTTTAAATCTGAGTCAAAAAGGAAATACCTAAGGGAAGGTTAATCAGTGAAATTTAAATGCATTTAATGCTACTTGCTTACAGCTACACAATAATAGTGCCATTACAACTTATTTCAATAAGTGATAAAAATGTAACTGCAATAAGCAGGCCGGTACAATAGTAAAACATCTAACTTACATAATATTAAAATGAAATAAAATATGTACTTTGTCAAACACAACTATCTTATATTTTATTAATTAGATAGTGTCAACTAATTTCAGCCTAGGCAGGCCATCATCAGGTCTAAATATCTATAAAAACTTAAATGCCGGTACGTATTGTCATGGGATCCCATCTACAATTGTAAATGGGATCCCATGACATTTATGGACAATACAGTGTATACAATGGCATTTAAGTTTTCATAAATATTTTGGCCTGATGATGCTGGTATGTATTGTCATGGGATCCCATCTACAATTGTATACAATCATAAATGGGATCCCATGACATTTACGAATAATACATTGTATACACCGGCATTTCAGTTTTTATAAATATTTTTTTGATAGGAATTTTAGAAAAAAAAATAATGGTGAATGTATTTTAATTTTAGTCATTTATTCGAAGAAAATAGGATTGTTACATACCAAAATTAGCAACCATAATATAATTTATTCATCACAGAGACCCATAAAATTGTCGTCACTGCCACTATAACCATCTTCGTGGTTGTTTTCACTATCTCACGATAAAGATGTTGTATAATAGATGTACGGGTATTTATAAGTTTGGAAATAATACTTACCTTCAGCGCATAAGACGCAGGTCGAATTTAGGTAACATTTTTTGGGAAAAAAAGTGTGTCTTATGGGCTGGGAAATACGGTAATTAATAAAATACATGATAGTTGTGTTTGACAAAGTATATATTTTATTTCATTTTAATATTATACTTAAACACAATGGGATGTCCTCCATTAAAATTATCTAACTTGCAGTCCAAAGGAACCCAGTCTGAAACCAAGCAGTGAACTGGCTGGCTACCAGCAAGGTTGAAGATTCATGTATTCTGGGATGTTACAATGTGTTCACTCATAACCAGCATATGTCATAACATTCTGTAAGCCTGTAATCATCAACACTGGCGCAAGAACCTCAAAACTCATGTGAGTGCACTTTCTCACATTTTCTTTGTATGAGTCCTCACAGTAAGCAAAGTAAAGCTGTACAGTCATACGTCGCTTAATGATGGGTATACGTTTTGAGAAATGCGTCGCTAGGTGGTTTCACATTTGTGCGAACATTATGGAGTGTACTTACACAAACCTAGAGAGTATAGCCTACTACACACCTGGACTACATGGTACAGCCTATTGCTCCTAGGCTACAAACCTGTGCAGCATGTTACTGTACTGAATACTGTACGCAACTGTAATACAATTGTAAAAATATTATAATAAAATATTTTAATATTATAATCTTATGGGACCACCGTGGTATATGCGGTCCGTCATTGAAACGTCGTTATGCAGCACATGACTGTACCTCCACCACAGCACCAAATAATGATGAGTCTTGGGAGAGTGGTGATAAAGCTCCAAGCATACTTAACCTCAATACTACATGAAGGTAAGTGGCTTTTACCCTCTCATCTTTTTATCCCAGATACACAATTTCTCAAACCCACTGGAAAGAAGGCAATGTAGGCTGGAATAATCAACACTACAGCTTACACATAATTTCTGATTCATCATTTTATGTGCCTGATTAAAAGCTTTATAATCTCAGTTGACGATGCAGCATTGTACAATAAAAAATATCAACTTTCTAAATAGTGATCTGATGTTATACTGAAAGACAGGTTATATGGAAGAATTCCGGTTGTGGGATATATGAAACTGTATCTAAACTAATCAAATGGGATATACAAGAGATGTGTATACTGGCACTGGTAAAGCTGTTCCTGCACAGACCACCAAGGCACATGAGGGTGCACACATACAGTTTCATTTATTCTTAACCCCAGCATTAGATGGAAGTTGGTGGAGCCTTGAGCCACAGCCACTGAATTCCCAGGGAGAGCCGTGTGTAACCACTGGGTGGGCCCCAGACAATCTGGGCACTCTGGAGAAGGAAAAAATCTCTTGCTCTCATTGGGAAGTGAACCATGACTCCCTGGGTATCGAGTTTATAGCTTAATCACTATACTGACTACACTACCCTGGTTAAATTTAATCACAATGGCAAAATGCATCAACCATTCTACTCTGCAATGACTGATCTTGGGCAAGAATGTATATAGCAAAACATTAAGCACAAATAAAATTCCAAGGAGCCATTTATATCTGGTACTACTATTAAACAGATGATAAAACGGGAGCAGAATTTCTGGACAAAATTTTAATAAATGTTTCTGATAATGAACGCGAACTTTCAAAATTGTTATTCTTAATACAAGGCATCTGGCTATGTATCTTTGACCTTGACAAAAATGTATACAACAAAACAAGTAATTAACTGAATATTAGTATGCAGTAACCTGATGTATCAACATCGCACAAGCACAGCAGTAAACATAAATCGACAGTATTTACATAAGCACACAGAAATAAATAAATAGTACACACCCATACAAAATTCCAACAAAAGTCTACATTTTGAAACATGCAGCTGCTTTTTAAGAACAGTAACTTATGAATTTACATTTCCTACATATGAGCAGGAGGCAGTCCCAGTGGCCACACAGTCTAAGGCATAGGTCTGCGGCCACTCGCCTGCTGGGGCTGTGGGTTCAAATCCCACCAGGGGCATGGACGTTTGTCTGTTGTGAGTGTTGTGTGATGTCAGGTAGAGGTCTCTGCAACAAGCTGATCACTCGTCCAGAGGAGTCCTACCGACTGTGGTGCGTGTTGTGTGTGATCTAGAAACCTCGTGAATGAGGTCCTTGCCCACTTGGGGCTGTTGCACCAAAAACAAACAAACATATGAGCAGGAACTGAACAACAAAACGAAAATATAGAGTACTGATTTTACCCAAGCTAACATATACATCTAAATAGACAACACAACAAAACTAGCAGTTCCTATCACCTTCAAAGTAGACTCTTTTCACAGTAATAGACTTAGTGAGTCAGTTTTTTCACTGTTCAAAATATTGCTGTTCTGGAATACCCTTCAGGATGGTCATCATATGTCCCTGAATGTCAAAAATATCAGAAAATCTCTAGTACTGTCAAAGCAGTCTCAGTTCTGTTAAGAGCCAAAAGTCAAATGGAGCCACAATTGGCAAAAATGGTGAATAGTCCAATTTTGTTACTGCCTTTTTTTTGGCCAAAATCTCCTTGGCAGTGAGTTCATCATGTTCAGTGGTACTGTCACAACACAAGATCCAAGCATGAAACCAAAGTTTGGGTCTTCTCCAGTGAACAGCCTCATATAACAATGCCAGTATTTACAGTATGACTTTAAAAAAGCAGTCAGCTTATCAAAAATGAAATCAGGACAACATACTGTGTATAATTACTGTAGCAGATATGTACGTAGGTGAGTCAAATGAAAACCTTAAATTTGTAATAAAAAATCAAAATTTTGCGCCATTATCCTGTAAGTTGGTAAGCGTGCTACAAACAGCGTGCAGAATGGCCTGTAGGTGGCAGCATAGTGCAGATGCACAAACACCGTCACAGTATCAGTATAAAGATGGCTACACCACTTGAGACTTGCACCAGGGAAGAACAGTGTTGTGTTATTCGGTTTTTGTGTAGTGAAGGTGTGAAACCTATTGAAATTCATCGAAGAATGAAGGTTCAGTACGGTGATGCATGTTTGTCACAGCAGCAAGTCTACGAATGGAGTAGGAAGTTCGCAA
>Ga0209628_10003875_pt1 | contig 10633 bp, 7 predicted proteins | sample TergutCu122P4_FD_187285 | JGI IMG/M metagenome (GOLD analysis project Ga0209628, IMG submission 187285) | Cubitermes ugandensis P4 segment gut microbial communities from Kakamega Forest, Kenya - Cu122 P4 (SPAdes) (version 2) | ecosystem: Host-associated > Arthropoda: Insects > Digestive system >... | reverse complement strand
AAGCCACAAAAATGGCAATCCTCAACGCCAACTACATGGTAGCGCGTTTGAAAGAGCACTATAAAATCATGTATCTCGGCACGCACGGACGTTGTGCGCACGAGTTTATTCTCGATTGCAACGAATTTGACCGCTCCGCCGGTGTACAAGTGATTGATATTGCCAAACGTTTGATGGATTACGGATTTCACGCGCCTACTGTAGCATTCCCCATTCACGGAACGTTGATGGTTGAACCCACCGAAAGCGAACCGCTCAGCGAAATTGACCGCCTTTGCGATGCCTTCATCTCCATTCGCGAAGAGATTCGGGAAATTGAAGAAGGTAAGGCAGATAAGGTAAACAACGTGATAAAAAATGCGCCCCACACGGCCAAAGTGGTTTGTGCCAACGATTGGAACCGACCTTATACCCGCGAGCAGGCTGCCTACCCCATGCCCAGCGATGACAAATATTGGCCCACTGTTGGAAAAGTAAATGATGCTCACGGAGATAGGAATTTGGTGTGCTGTGTGGGGTAATATACCTAATCTCCCAAATTGTTAATAAACCACCTTTAAAACTTTGCTCCCTGATTTCACAATATAAACCCCGCGGGTATTCAGTTTAGTACTTTCCGTATCGCTTTGAGCAACAGTTTGATATATCAGTAGTCCTGTTGCAGAATACACCTCAAAACGAGTGCCGGCAATTAACCCGCTAATATACATCAAATCGTTGTAAATCCACGCTGTTAAGGGAATAGAACTGCCATTAATATCGCTAATTCCGGTTACTGTGTTTTCCACAGTTTTGGTTTTGAAATTATTATCCGGATCTATATCCTCTTCTAAAACAATTGTAACTTTAAGATTATAAATATCTTCTGCTGAAAGATTCAGTTTTTCGCTAAATGTATAATTTACAGAGGCCATACTGTTAATATAACCTATGTAGGGCACTTCTGCAGATAGATGCGTTAACGATGTTCCGTAGCATTCAAAAAACAGTGAAAATCCACTCACTTTATCGGTTCCATTGTTTTTTATTTTAACAGTAACCGGCTCTTCACTTGTTAGGTTAATCCCAAAACTTGGGGGAGTAATAATTTCCGTTAGTTCAACATCAATATAGTTGTTTAAATTATAAATCTTAATATCATCAACAGACCACATGTGGCCGGATTGCCCTCCGGAATTAGTGTATTTGAATGCAATAAAAATATCCATTCCGGCATATTGGGTTAAAGGGATTTCTATTTTTTTCCATACTTCGTCGGGGGTAAGGTCTCCTGATAAACTGAGAATTTCAGTAAAAGAGGAGGGATTAGAGTTTGTGGTGGATATCCAAACCCCGGAGTAGGAAAAAAATTTTTTTTCGTAGATATACGACCAAAATTCCAACATAAAATTACCATAAGCGGGGATTGAGAGTTTGGGGGAGATAAGCCATCCCAACGAGCCATCCCACCAGGCATAACTTGCTCTGCCATTTCCGGTATGCGCTCCATAAGGCGTTTTTTTCCATTCTCCTATTTTGAACCAACAAGGTGGTGGAAACATATCTTCTTCAAAGCCCTCTTCGTAGGGAAAAGTAAGTGCATCGCAAATAATATTCGACACAAAAACAGTTAATTCATCATTTTCCGGCACTTCATCACCCTCCAATTCAGCAACTACAGACAATGAGTAAGTACCTGAAACAGATAAATCTATCTTGGTATTAAAAGTATATACCGCTTCGCCTAATCCGGAAATAGTACCTGAAAAAACCTCTTTGGAAATCAAACTTTCATTCACAAATAATGATACATTAAAACCACTAACGGGGTTTCTGCCGTTGTTTTTTATGGTAACCAAAACCGATTCCTGCTCTGTAAGGTTGAAATGAACACCCTTAGGGGTTATCTCTTTCACTGCAATATCCTTATCAACATAATCTTCAATAGTAATTGCATCTATCTGAACAGAATACCCATATTCTGCGTATGCTTCAAAAGCGATATAGTATTGGCTCGACGGTTCGGGAAGTGGAATAATCCTTTCCGTCCAATTATCTATTGTTTCTGTATATTTTTCCAACAATATCCACGGTTCATAAGCACCGGTTCTGTAATAAACTTTCAAACTGTCTTGGTCGCCGGCATAAAATTGTTGAATATGATGAAATTTTAAGACAGGATTACTCATAGTAGTAATATTCAAGGGCGGGGTAAGCAATTTGGTGATTGCGCCATCTTTTCCGTTGGTATAAAATACGGCTTTGTACTCACCTTCAAATGCTGTTTTTGGTTCAAAGGTAGTATATTGCGCCGATGCAGCATTATATACTTTCCATTTATAGTTTTCTGCAACACATTCTTGGGTCCAACAAAGGGGTAAATTATTTCCATTACTTTCAAAACCTTCAACATAGGGGAATGTGTTAAATATTTCGCACCCCAGGTTATTAAGCTTTGAAGTTGCTGTGTCGTTTGCCGGAATTTGGTCGCCTGTTAAATTCGTAACCACCTGCACTTTATGCATTCCTGCTGCCGAAAGGTTTAATTTAGTATTGAAAGTGTAGGTTGCTTCTCCCAAACTTGGAATAGCACCGGAAAAAGGCTCTGTTGCCAACAAATTACCATTATCAAACAATTTCAGGTTAAAACCGCTTGCCGGTGCGCCGCCGTTGTTCTTAATGCGCACCGTAATCTTTTCGTTGGAGGAAAAAAGCGGATAATCATTAGAAATGGGCGTAATGCCAAAAGGTTGAATATCCACAAAACTTGCAAAATGGTTAACTTTAATATCATCAATATACCAATAAGGGCCGTTGTCGGCAGTATATAAAAAAGCAATATAAATGGTTTGTCCCATATAAGCGTCTAAAGGGATAACAATATTTTTCCAGGCAGCAATAGTAACCTCGTCTCCTTCTAATATTTTAACTAATGTAAACGCATTAATATCGTTGTTAACAGTGGTGGATATTAATATTTTACTACTTTGGTTGTATCCAACAAGTTGTATTCTCGACCAAAAATCAAGTTCGGAAGTTCCATAATTTGGGAGAGTTATGGGAGGTGTAACCAATGCCGTGGCTTGTACGCTTCCGGCCAACCAGCCGTGCTCTGCCGATGCGTTGCCGCTGTGCGCATAGACGGTACTCCTTGCCCAGTTTTTTGTGCCCGAAATATCAATTACATTCCAGCCCGTTGGCGGAAATGTTGTGCTTTCAAATCCTTCAGAAAATATGGCTTGTGCAAACCCAAATTTGAAAAGGAAAAAGAGAGAAACTATGCAAAAAAACTTTTTCATGTTTTGTATTACCAAACTTGCGCTCTTTTTTCGGGAGCTAACCACATTTTGTCGCCCTCTTTTATATCGAAGGCCTCAATAAAAGTATCGCAATGAGGAAGCGTACCGTTTACGCGCCATTTTCCGAGCGAGTGGGGGTCTTCTTTTGTTCTGCGTTCAATTTCTGCGTCTCTAATGTTGCCTGCCCAAACATTGGCGTAAGCAATAAAAAAGCGTTGCTCGGGGGTAAAACCATCCATAACTCCTTTAATGCGTCCTTCGTTTTTTGCTTTTTGAAGTGCTACATAAGAGATATTTACGCCACCATTGTCGGCAATATTTTCTCCCAATGTAAAGGTGCCGTTGGCAAACATTCCCGGAAGCACTTCAATTAGGTTGAAATGCCCAACCAATATTTTAGAACGTTCTTCAAAATTAACGGCATCATCCTCTGTCCACCAATTATTCAAATTTCCGGTTTTGTCGTAGTTTCTACCCTGGTCATCAAAACCGTGGGTCATTTCGTGTCCAATCACCACACCAATGGCGCCGTAATTCACAGCATCATCGGCTTTCATATCAAAAAACGGAGGTTGCAAAATACCAGCAGGGAAACATATTTCGTTGGTGGTTGGATTGTAATAGGCGTTTACGGTTTGCGGAGTCATCAGCCAAATGGTGGGGTCAACCGGTTTGCCGATTTTACTTAATTGATATTCACTTTCAAAACGGGCGGCGCGCATCACATTGGCATAATAACTTAAAGAGGGGTCAATTTCCAAAGATGAATAGTCTCTCCAGGTGTCGGGATAGCCAATTTTTACAATCATCGCATTCAGTTTGTCAATCGCTTTTTCTTTGGTTTCTTCCGACATCCATGTGAGGTTATTGATTCTCTCTGTCATTGCCAAACGGAGGTTTTTAACCAAATGCAACATCCGCTCTTTTGCTTCTGCCGGGAAATATTTTTCAACATACATTTGTCCTACTGCTTCCCCAAGCGAACCATCAACAATACCCACTACACGTTTCCAGCGGGGTTTATTTTCCTCTTTTCCGGAAAGCGTTTTGCCATAGAAGTCAAAATCTGCATTCACAAAGTCTTCACTTAAAAAAGGTGCCGCCTGATTGATAATATTCCATGCCAAATAGTTTTTAATAGTTTCTAAATTAGTGTTGTAAAGAATAGTGTTTAACCCTGTTAAATAATCCACTTGCCCCACATTCACTTTATCTAAATTATTTAATTGCAGGGGGGTTAAAAAATCCTCAAAAGAAAAATTCGGGACTAATGCCTGCAGTTCAGCAAGATTTTTAGGGTTATAAGTTTTGTAGGGGTCTCTGAGCTCTTCTTTGGGCATAAATATTTTGGCCATTTCGGTTTCTAAATTCAGCACCTCTTGTGCCATCTGTTTTTCATTTCCTTGCATCCCAATCATTTCCGCATATCCGGAAATGGTAAACATTTTCTCCAACAACAAAAGGTAAGCATCTCTGACAGGTTTAGAAAATTCTTCCAAATAGTAATCTCTATCTCCAATACCCAATCCTGTTTGCCAAAACCACGCCATATTCATGCTGCTATTGTCGGGGTCTGCTTCTCCAAAAATACCAAAAAAAGGATTGCTACCGGTTAGTTCCAAGTTTGCCATTATGGCGGGAAGTTGCCCCTTGGAACTCATCTCGGCAATCATTTTCAAATCTTCCTGCAAAGAAGTTGCGCCCTGTTTTTCAATAGTTTCGGTATCCATTCCCAAATTATAGAGGTCTCCAATTTTTTGTTTGATGGAATTTTTTTTGTGATTTTTTGCCGCGATAGAGGTAATTAAATCCTTTAATTGCTCTTTGTTATCTTCTGCTAATTTGTCGAAGCTACCATAGCGGGCGTATTCACCGGTTAGGGGGTGATTGTCCATCCAACCGCCGCAAGCATAGCGGAAAAAGTCATCGGCAGGGTTAACGGTGGTGTCTAAATTGGCAAAATTGATGCCCGAAGTTAATTCTGTTTTTTTCATAGAACAGGAAAATGTGGTAAAAATAAGCGCACATAACGCCCAAAGTAATTGTTTTTTCATTTTATAAGTAATTTTATGTAAATAAATTAAGCCCAAAAATCACACTTTGTGTTAAGCATGCAAAGGTATATGAAATTTTGTAATAATATTCAAATTTTTTCTACTCGGCTAAATCATTTTTTTAGTGTTAGAAAAATAATATTGATAAAAAGAAATAATATGTGTTTATACCAAAACTCAATTTTTTTTTAACGCAAAGGCGCAGTGATTTTTCGCAAAGTTCGCAAAGAATAAATACCTTATATAAAATTATTCATGTCTTGATATGAAATTATTCACGTCTTGATATAAAATTATTCATGTCTTGATATAAAATTATTCATGTCTTGATATAAAAAGAGCGACATCTATCTGTCGCTCTTTTCCGGTTAAGATGTAATCACTTACCCCTGTTTACTAACCACAGTTTCTGCTGGGATAAACCCATATTTTTTAAAGGTGCCCTTAGTAGCAGAAAAGCAGAAGAGCAGAAAAGCAGAAGGGAGAAAAATCCCCTTCAAATTTTGAAGGGGTGGACGGCGAAGCCGGACGGGGTAGTTTAATCTGTGTAAATCTGTTTTATCTGTGTCATCTGTGTGCTAAAAAAACATTACCCCGCATTATTCATCGCGAGAAGAATTTGCGTAGTTTTTCGGAGTAATCTGTTCGTGAGCCATCATTGCCCAATATTTTTAACAAAACCTATCGCGTTTTTTTAGTTTGAATACAAAAACAAGATATTTTATGTTGTTTTTTTGTTCAGAATCATCAATTTTTCACGATAAGGCGTAATTCACCCTTGCCGGAATGGCATCCTGTGAAAATAATAGCATTGTATTCTATGTAAATATCAATGACTTAAATAAATCTTGAAAGACGAAAGCTTTGGAAAGGCGATAGTAAATTCTTCGTTTTGTAATTTTTATCGTAGCGCCAATTTTCAACAAACGAGTTCTAATGGTATCTATTTGCCACATCTTGGCTTCTTTAAAAGGTGTTTTTGCTATCGCCAGTTTTAGTAAACGAAACATTTCATAACATATAACAATTGTATTGCTTTTGCTGCACGGTTGCTCCTCTTTTTCAAAATCTCATTACTTGACAATCCAATGGCATAGAGTAGATTGTGTTTTTTTGCCAAGTTGTAAAAGGCTGGACTGCTAAAACCACTGTCGGCACGAATAATAATTTTTATATCAGGATATTGCGCTCTGATTCTTTTAATAATACGGGATAGAATGCCCACATACATCGTTGGTATCCTCGTAGCCTTGCATGAGCATATACACACGTTGCTTGAGTAACTTCAATTTGCTGTGAACCGTGCGCAAGGGATGACGATAGTCGGGAATGAGTTTGCTGAAATCATGCAATAAGTTGTGCTTTCGCTCAAGTTTTTCAAGTAAAACCACCGCACCATCGGAACTGATTTCTTCTGCTGAAAATACTACAAGCACAGAGGCATTGTTTCGGTAAAATATTGTATTTTTGACGCTCATAATTGGGTGTATTTATTTTGCAACTTTGTTTGTTTAACAGCCACAAAGATAATAAATTATCCCAATTTTTTTATGTCGCGCGATGAATAATGCGGGCTAATTGATACATGTAATTTATATAAACGGATACCATGAATGCGAAAGCACCACGGCAAACATTTCTTTTGATAAAAAAACTATATTTTTGCGGCAGAAAAATAATCTTACAAAGGTATTATGGAAACAGCAGTAAAAACAATAAAAAGAAAAGCAATTACGAAAACCGTTGATGCAAAACACAAAATTAAACCCAGAAGCTTATGTGGTCTTTTTGAAGGAAGAATACATCTGAATGGAACAGATGACGAAGTTTTTAGTTTGAACCGGTTAGCCAAAGTGAAATGAACAAAAAAGGATATTTACTTGACACCCACATTTTAGTTTGGCTTCTGCGAAAAAACAATCGGCTAAACAAAAACATAAGAGAAGATATTGAATATTTTCAACATTTATATTATGCAATTGTGGTAAGTTTACATTGTCCTTTCGTCTTGCTATTGCCTACAACAACATAATATGCGCACAAATCTTTTTTCTTATTGGATTGAAAACGCCCGCTGGGTAGCCCTGCCCCAAAGCGGTGTGCCGGCATTGCTGGCTATTTGCCTCGCCATCCCTTCTCCTGCATTTTCCTGGTATTTAGCCGTTTTGGCACTTTTTGGGGTAATGTTCGGACATCTGGGTATCAATTTATGGGACGACTATTTCGATTTTAAAAAAGATGACCGTATCGTGCGCGACAGGTTGAACAGCAAAGGAATTAGAGCCAGAATCGACAAATGCCATTACCTTACCTCAGGGAAAACTACGCTGAAAGAACTTGGCTGGGTAGCCTCCATGTTTTGTATCATCGCACTGGCTCTTGGCAGCATTATTTTTTTTGAACGCGGCTATTTAATTCTTGTCATTGCGCTGATTACCGCTTTTTTCGGAATCTCCTATTCTGGAATCCCGTTCAGATTCAGTTATCACGGCTTAGGCGAGTTGGTGATAGGAATCGTTTTCGGTCCTTTGCTTATGATGGGCGTATATATTGCTGCCTGCGGCGAGTTTTCGCTTCCGCTTGTTTTCATTTCTATGCCAATAGGGCTGTTGGTTGCCAATATTGTTTACACCCATGCCGTTATTGATTGCGAAGCAGATAAAGCCCTGAATAAAAAAACCCTGGCTGTAGTGCTAAAACAAAAAAACAGCATGAATGTTGTCTCTTTTTTGTTCATTTTTAGTCCATTCATCATTATTTTGGCAGGCGTAATCTCAAAAATTTTACCAGCCGGATATCTGTTTACTTTTCTTGCCCTTTTTCACGCCATCTATTTGTTTAAAATTATTTTAGTTTTTCAAAAAAACAAACCTATCCCTATTGTTCCGAAAAAATGGATGGGACCGATGGAAAAGTGGGCAGCCATTTGTGAAGCCGGAATTGAATGGTTTATGCTTAGATGGTATATGGCAAGAAATCTGCTCATCTTCTTCAGTGTACTCATTATCTTCATTTTATTATTTTTAACATTTTTTAGATGAAACAATTAATCTATCTATCGTGGTGGTTTTTTAAAACAAAAATTTTAAAACGCAAAATCCCCTTACAAACCGTCATCTTTATTTCTGATGAATGTAATTTAACGTGCAGACATTGTTGTGTTTACAGCAAAGATAAACCGTTGATTAAATCATTTGAACAGATTAAGGAAGAACTTTTGTACAGTTATCGTTTGGGTGCCCGTTTTGTTGATTTTGAAGGGGGAGAGCCTTTTTTATGGCATGAAGATGAGAAGGATATTAATTCGCTTATTCTTTTGGCAAAAGAGATTGGTTTTTTTTCTACCACTGTAACTACAAATGCGCAAATTCCTTTTAACCACTGCCAAGCAGATTCAATTTGGGTAAGTTTGGACGGCATTGGGGAGTATCATGATATAATTCGCGGCACCGGCGCTTTTGATAAGTTGGTGCAAAACGTTGCTCAAAACCAGCATCCTGCTCTTAATATCAATATGGTGGTAAATTCGTTAAACTATAAATCGGTGGAGGAAACCATCAAGTGGGTGAAAGAACAGCCCAACTTGAAAGCAACAGCTATCAATTTTCACACGCCCTATCCGGGCACGGAAGAACTGTTTTTAGATTGGGATTTAAGGAAGAAAACCATTCACAAAGTTCTTGAAATGAAGAAAAAAGGGTTTCTTATTATGAACTCTTTTTCCGGTTTAAAGAAAATGATAGATAACAGTTTTAAGAAATATTGCTGGCTAACCAACTTCATTCTTGCCGATGGTATGCGGTTGAGCGCGTGTCCTGGGGAGATACAGAATGTTTGCAGCCTGTGCGGCTTTTGCATGGCAGGAGAGATTGCAAGCATGTTTCAACTGAAACCGGATACTATTTTAGCAGCAGGAAAATTGAGGATAAAAAAAGGTTAGTTTTTTTTAAAACAGCACCGTGCACCACCCAAACTTATCCTCTACTTCGCCGTATTGGATACCTGTTAATCGTGCGTAGAGTTTTTTGCACCAAGGACCCGCTTCTCCATCTTTAGAATATTGATAAACGGTACCTGTATCCCTATCTTGAATCATTCCGATGGGAGAAATAACAGCAGCAGTACCGCATGCGCCGGCTTCTTCAAATGTACCTAACTCATCAAGTGCAACATGACGGCGTTCTATAATCAAACCCATATCGGCAGCCAATTCACGAAGCGACATGTTGGTAATGGAGGGTAAAATCGTTTCCGAGTCGGGGGTAATATATTTTCCATCTCTAATAGCAAAGAAGTTTGCAGGGCCTGCTTCGTCAATATAATTTTTTGTTTTGGCATCAGCAAAAATGGCTGTAGCAAAACCTTCTTTATGGGCTCGTTGTCCGGCGCGGAGGCTTGCAGCATAATTTCCGCCCACCTTAATACTTCCGGTTCCAAGAGGGGCTGCTCGGTCGTAATCGCGTATCAATTGCATCTTTACAGGCTTGAAACCCTCCTTAAAATAGGGACCAACAGGGGTTACAAAAACCAAAAACAGATATTCATCCGCAGGGCTAACCCCCACTTTTGCACCGGAGCCAATAAGTAACGGACGTAAATATAACGAACCCCCCGTGCCATAAGGAGGGATATATTCTTGATTTAATTCAACCGCTTTGCGACATGCCTCTTCAAAAATCTCTTTGGGAACCGGTTGCATAAGAATACCATCTGCACTCCTTTGCATACGAAGCCAATTCTCTTCCCAGCGAAACAAGCGTACTTTGTCGTCTTTTCCACGATACGCTTTCATACCCTCAAAAGCTTCCTGTCCATAGTGCAAGCAGGTAGCGGCAATGTGAAGATCTATTGTTTCTGAGGTACTTACTTCAAGAGGTCCCCATTTGCCTTCCTTGAAATAACAACGAATATTATAATTCGTTTTTACATAACCGAATGTAAGGTTTTTCCAATCAATATTTATCATAAATAATTTTTTTGAATTTGGGTGCGAAAATAGAATTTTATTTGAAAATTACACTATTCATTAAAAACCATATTTTTGCCGCCTTAAATTTTACATAGCAATTAATCATCAATTATCATGAATAAACCAAAAGAAAATGCAGGAGAAATCTCTCCGAATAAACAACCTTTGTTTAGAAAAGTAAATTATATTTTGATTGGCGTTTGTGTGCTTTTTCTAATTTTGGGATACCTCCTGTTATCCGGCGGTGGTTCGGACGACCCCGAAGTTTTTAATCCCGAAATTTTTAATGCCCGTAGATTGGTGGTTGCGCCCACTTTAATGCTCATCGGTTT
>Ga0209628_10003874_pt1 | contig 10636 bp, 15 predicted proteins | sample TergutCu122P4_FD_187285 | JGI IMG/M metagenome (GOLD analysis project Ga0209628, IMG submission 187285) | Cubitermes ugandensis P4 segment gut microbial communities from Kakamega Forest, Kenya - Cu122 P4 (SPAdes) (version 2) | ecosystem: Host-associated > Arthropoda: Insects > Digestive system... | reverse complement strand
TGCGTATGTATTTGCCAGACAAAGATAGACAAAAATCTCTAATTGCAACATACGGATAGCAAAAAATCCTTAAAATTGCCAACTATAAATTAGCAATTTTAAGGATTTTTAGGAATTGAGGGGGAATTTCCTGATTAATTCAAACCTTTATGCTATCCATATAAACTGTGTCAGGACAAAAATCTGCTTCGTTTGCCCATTGTATTGTGCCATGAGCAGGTTGCACCGAATTGAAGATTGCAAGATTTCTCAACGGCTTGAATATCTCGCAATCCAAATAAGGTTTCACATCGAAAATACCTTCTTCCCCATTCTTAAACCATACATGCAGCGTATAGTCTTTTTCCGGTTTCACATTTGCTACTCTTGGATTCATGATTAAGATAAAGGTTTTATTTTAAACAATGTATTTCCTTTCAGCGCCAGATTCCAATTTGCCATAAGATCTTCCTGATTGATTATAATCCATGCTTTGACAAGTTGGATTTTTTTGTTAGGCAATTTTCCTTCTAACAGTTTGCCGTCCGGAATAGAGAAAACTGCCTCTTCATCTTGATATTCAACATGAATATGAGGTATATGATGCTTCTGATTGTCTTTTGCGTACATGTAAACAATCAATCCGAAAAACATAGAAAGTGTTGGCATAACTTAACCTTTATAATTTCATTCCGCAAAGGTAATAAAACTAATTCAATTGAATCCTGATTACAAAAAAATTTATACTTTTGCAGATGAGATTTAAACGGCTATTGACTATTTCCGGGACGAGGAGGGTTATTAGTCGTTTTTTCTATAGCAGTTATGCAATATTGAATGTTTTTCCGACTTCCTTTTAATACGTCTACGGTCAGATTAATTTTCCCAAATGTCCGTTTGTTATATTGCATGATGATTACTGTAAATAGACACGCATTTTGGGTAAATGTTTACTAAAACAAATCAGCATGTGATCCGGTATCAAGTAAAATCAAAATAAGCCCATCATCTATGTATTGCCATAACCTCATTGTATTTTCCTGTTTTTGGGATTATGAATGGTAAGTAGTCTACCATTGGCAACATCTTCCAATGCCTCCTCCAAACCTGTTTTTTTTCGAGTTGCCAAACCAAGCGATTGGATTATATCTATCATCTGCATCGCCTGTTTATTGCGAATATCATATTCCAGCGTTATGGTTGCCATAATTCTTGCGTTTTAAATTAGACCGCAAAAAAAACAAAAAAACCTTATTTACGCCGTTGCAGAAAGAAAGTTCTTTAAATTCGTTTTCAAAACTGTTAGAGGTAAGTGTCATGTCAACAGTTCAATCACCTCGTTGTGACGAGGTTCAAACCTTGTCACAATTATCCCGACAGGTTCTACCTGTCATTCGACACAGGTAGAACCTGCAAGGATAGAAAAGGTTCAATATTAAAAACATGCATCTCAAAAATCTCGAACGGATAGAAAAATTTTTTACTATCGTTATGCTGGTTTTGCGTGGGCTTATGTTATCGTGGTTTATATCAACGATAACATCAAACCTATAAGAATTCTCAAACACAGAAACAAGGCGAAGATATACTTCAAATGTGGCTTGGAGTATATCGCAACTATTCTACTCAGCCCATTTGCCAAATCAGAATTTGATATATTTATTTTTTTGTCATGTACTTGTTTTTTTATTTAAAAAAAATTAATATAACCATTTTTTATTCTTAGTGTCATATACCATTGGTATTCCTCCTGAAGTTCCTTTGTCGTTTTCCAAAAGTATCCCCACCCAAACATATCCCTCTGAGTCCACCCATGAACTATAATTAAATGAGGCAGAAGTTGTAGTACCGGATAAAGTTTGTACATTTGAATACTGACTGTTAGTGGGATACTTTACTCTTAAATATGCTTTTGTGGGGATTCCACAGCCGTAAGTCGTTGATACGGACCATCGCATTGTTATAGTTGTACCACTTACAGTACAATTACCATAAGTAGGTGGACATGGTTTAACACTGCTGCTTGGGTCATAGTTATAAAGAGCATAATTACTATTAGCGCTTTCACCTGCGCTATTGACAGCCCTTACTCTGTAGTAGTTGCTTCCTTCACGAGGATTAAAATCACTGAGATAAGTGAAGGTTGTTGCACTGCCAATTTGAGAATATGATCCACTGGCGCTACTACTTCGGTAAAGTTTATAACTCGTAGCTCCCGATACGCTGTTCCACGAAACACGAATATCAGGAATAAGAGCAGAACCAACATTCGTGGCTATTACGCCCGTGGGAGCCGATGGAACAGTAGTCGCACCACCACCTCCTCCACCACCTCCTCCACCACCTGAAGAATAATTACAAGAAGCGTAACTGCTTAAAGCACTTTCGCCAGCATTGTTTTCGGCTTTGACTTTGTAATAATTATATCCACTAAGCGGCAAATAGTCTGTATATCTGGTACTATTTGACGTGCCGTCCAGACTGTACGTTCCATTTGTGCTGCTGCTCCAGTAAACTTTATAACTCGTTGCTCCCTGTACGCTGTTCCATGAAACCACAACCGAACTACCGTTTTGAGTTGCGGTAACTCCTGTTGGAGCAGATAATGAAGTGGAACCACCACCTCCAGAGTTTTGTACGCCTGATTGATAAACACGAATAGACACTTGTGATTCTTGTTGAACTGCCACAGTAGTCTCACGTGAATTAGATGAACTATTCCTATCAACAGTTATTTCAATTGAGCTATTACCATACCCATAAGAAGGTGAGACTTGGCACCACGAAGATGATGATGAGGCTGACCAGGAACTATTGCTTGAAATAAATACTTTTTGATAATCACTTGCAGAGTCAAAATTTAACGAAGTAGGAGTAACTTCCAATCTTTCAGATTCTTTCTCGAATTTTTGACATGAACTGAATGCGAGAATTATGGCAAAAAAACAAGCAAGTATTGATATCATTATACAATCACCCCTACTCATCCGGCTTTTCGAACTCGCCCCGTTTTTTGAAATGGTCTCTGGCTCCATTACGCTGTCTAATTTTCTGTTCTGTTTCATAAAAAAATCAATTTAATTATTTGTTATAAAAATAGTTAATAATAATATCTTCCTTTATGCAACCACACGAAAAAAGCGTGAATCTATTCGCTGGTTGCTTATTTTAACTGACAGGCTCTGGTAAACCTTTTCCTCAAATAAGCACGAATGGATCACGCTCCAAAGCGTGAACTTTCGCAGTCTTATTCTTGAGGAAATTTACCAGATTTCGTCAGTTAAAGAATAAGAGCGTTAGCCCAATTATTTTCTAATCAATAGTTTATTTTTTCTTACATATATTTTTGTTTGTTAAATTCGGGGGTAAAGATAGTATTTTTTTGAATAATGATGTCTCAAATCAAAGATTTATTTGCATAACAACAGGTTTTTAAAAGCGAATTTTGCGCACAGAGCGTACTTTTTGAATACTTGACGCTGAATGGATAATATCAAGTACTTCAATGCGTTTTGTTGTTATCCGGTAAATAATCAGGTGTGCATCAAGGATAATGTTGCGGTACATGCGACTTTTGGTGGCCAAATGACGACATTCGGGATAAGCCATATAAAAATTGGGAAGCAAATCTAATGACTTTCGTATTATTTGTTGGTATCGTTCAGCCTGAAGAGACCCAAATGTTTCGGATCCAAAGTCATATATATCTTCGGCGCTTTCGTAAAACCGGTCGCTTACTTTAACTTGTTTGCAAGATAACTCTTCTTCCATGCTGCAAATTTACGGTCAAATTCCTCCAAAGTCATAAATTCACCTTCCTCAATGCGATGAAAGTGCTCCCACCATTCTTCCTGAGTGCCGTGAAACGGGACATTAGGATTCCATCTGTCGGAAGATGAAAGTTCGGAAACCGCTGTCTGATAAGCCACTGCTGGTTCGGCAACAGTCAGCAAAGGATTTTCGGCGGTTTTATACTTTTTTGACGGCATACGTTATTCTTTTTTTCTAACTCTTTATGAATTATGTGTTTTGCTAAGAAATAATTGACTGATATAGTAATTTGACTTTCTCTACTACAGATTCATCAATATGTCCCATGATAGTTTCAATCATATTTTTTTCCAAAGTTGCCATTTTATGAACACGAATGACAGAAGGTAATCGTAGGCCAAATTTCAACCAATCTTCAAGATAAAGATCATATTTGCTTGTATATATTTTGCTTGTGATTCTGCAAACGAGCATATCCTCATCTTGAAAATCCTTTAGTACCAATGCGGGACGAAGTTTATGCGTCAAACCGTCAGCAAAAGGAAATTTCAAAAGTACAATGGTTCCGGTTTCAATTTTTTCCATTAATCCCATCTCTTACATATCATAAATTGAATCCGAATCGGCATATCCATTCAGAAATTGACTTTTAGCAATTTGTCGATATGTTTTTTCATCATAAATATCAGAGTCCTCAACAAAAATGACAACTCTGATTTTTTTATCATGTCCGTCAATTAGTTCCGATTGTATTCTTCGAGGAATCAAAATTTTGTTCTCTCGAATTTTCGTCTTAAACTCTATGGCTCTCATTTTATTTGGGGAATTTTTTACTCTATAATCTGTACCCACCCAAACAAATCTTCCTCGTCGCCATACTGAATCGCACGGAGTTTGTTGTACAGTTTGACGCAGACGGGGCCTGCTTTACCGTCTTTGGCGTAGATATACGATTTGTTTTCGTCTAAGTCGTCGATTTGTGCAATGGGAGTGATAACGGCGGCTGTACCGCAATTGGCTGCTTCTTCGAACGTTGCAAGTTCTTCCAAGGGAACGGAGCGCCGTTCAACCGTCAATCCGATATGTTCGGCCAACTGAATTAGGCTTCTGTTGGTGATTGAAGGTAAAATTGATGACGATGCAGGTGTGATATATTTGTTGTCGCGGATTCCAAAGAAATTTGCAGGGCCACATTCGTCCAAAAATTTCTTCTCTTTCGGGTCTAAGTAAAGGACGGAAGCATAACCTTTCGAATGGGCAATATCACCTGCAACGAGGCTGGCTGCATAGTTACCGCCAACCTTAAAGGCGCCTGTACCTTGAGGAGCCGCACGGTCATACCCACGCATGATACATACCTTGACCGGATTAAATCCGGTTTTGAAATACGGCCCGACAGGTGTTACCAAAACCAGAAACAGGTATTCGTTGGCCGGTTTGACACCAACCTGTGCGCCTGTACCCACAAACAACGGACGGACATAAAGCGACGAACCGCTTTCGTAAGGAGGTATAAAACGCTGGTTTAGCAAAACAACTTTGCGAACGGCTTCTTCAAATTTTTCGACAGGAAGTTCGGGCATCATAATGCCACGGTTCGACACTTGCATACGTTTGCCGTTTTCATCCATGCGGAAAACGCGGATTTTTCCGTCTTTTCCGCGAAAGACTTTCAAGCCTTCGAACGATTCCTGCCCATAATGCAAACAGGTGGCTGCCATATGCATATTGATAAACTCGGAAGATGATATTTCCAATTCACCCCATTTGCCGTCGCGGTAGTAACACCTGACGTTGTAATCCGTTTTCATATACCCAAACGGAAGTTCTGACCAATTCAAATTTTCCATATTTTTCTTGTTATGAACTGCAAAAATAGTCATTTTTACTGATTTCGCAAAAATAATTATTAACTTTGCCACGTATTATTCACTAAAAACAAATTAATATGGAAACGTGTCCGATAACTGGGATTCCTTTTTGGATCATTTTTATTGTTGCATTTATTGCATTATGGGAAACTGTTTGGAGGTTTATTGCCTTATGGAAAGCGGGAAGAAACAACGAACTCGCATGGTTTATCTGCATCGCAATTTTCAATACGGCAGGTATTTTACCCATTATTTATCTTTTGCTATCCAAAAAGAAGACTAATGTAGCGTAAAGGATGAGATGTTAGTAGATCCCGTTAGGGATCGGATATGGGTAGAAAATGATCTGTATGAATAAATAGCGTGCCGTAGGTACGCAATATGTTTATTCTTTATATGGTTGCGTACCTACGGCACGTTTTTTGGGTGGATAACGGTCTTTCTACCCATATTTTGTCCCTAAAGGGACAATGGAATCTTTTAATCAATTCTACCCATATTTTGTCCCTAAAGGGATAATGGAATCTTTTAATCAATTCTACCCATATATTATCCCTAACGCGACATTTCATCCCTAACATGACACTACTGATTGAATACAAGGAATTTAATTGAAAAATAGCAAAGATATATGAAAGTCATCGAATCGATAAAGGAAAGTCGGAAAACGGCTTTCTCGTTTGAACTATTGCCTCCATTGAAGGGCAACAGCATTCAAAAAGTGTTTCATGTGATTGATAAATTACGTGAATTCGACCCTAAATACATTAATATTACGTCTCATCACAGCGAATTCATTGAGAAAAAACAGCCTGACGGAAGTATTCGAAGGGTGAATATCCGCAAACGCCCCGGCTCTGTTGCCATTGCCGCCGCTATTCAAAACCGGTATGGCATAACAGCTGTACCCCATATCATTTGTAAAGGATTTACGAAAGAAGAAACCGAATACGCATTGATTGACTTGAATTTTTTGGGCGTTTTCGATTTGTTGCTGCTTCGGGGGGATGCGAAAAACCTTCCTGACAGCCAAAACCCTGAACTGTATCACGAACATGCAACCGACTTGCAACACCAAGTCAATCAATTTAATCGGGGAATCGCTTTAGATAATTCCACGTTTGATACGCCGACAACGTCTTTCTCGTACGGAATGGCATGTTATCCCGAAAAACACGAAGAAGCGCCCGATATGGAATCCGACATTTATTATGCCAAAGAAAAAGTGAAAAACGGAGCCGACTACTTGGTTACGCAGATGTTTTTCGACAATGCAAAATATTTCTCTTTTGTAGATCGCATGCGTGCCGAAGGGATTGATGTTCCGATTATTCCGGGCATCAAACCCATTGTTTTTAAAAACCAGTTAACGGTTTTACCGGAAGTTTTCCATGCCGAAATACCGGAACCGTTAGCATCCGAACTTCGCATGTGTAAAAACGACGATGATGCTAAAGCGATTGGCATCGAATGGTGTGTTCAGCAATGTAAAAAACTCATACAAAGAGGTGTACCGAGTATTCACTTTTATACCTTTATGGCAACCGACAGTGTATATCAGGTTGCAAAGCGGATTTATTAATCTGCATGATTTATACTATCCCTTTAGGGATTGAATATTGGTAGAAAAATGGAATATCTAATACAACGCGTGCCGTAGGTACGCAATATGTCGTACCTACGGCACGTCTTAGATGATGAATTGCATTTTCTACCCATATTTTGTTCCTAACGGAACTGCATGAATAATGCAGGTTAAGTAATTATTACTATCTTTGTCCGGTGTTTTTTTAATGAAAGTGACGTGTTTTTCAACAATATCATCGGACAGGATAACTTAAAGAAGCAGTTAATCGCAAATGCGTTAACAGGTTCTATCCCGCACGCCCAACTTTTTTGCGGAGCGGCAGGGTATGGTACATTTCCTTTAGCATTGGCGTATGCACGCTATCTGAATTGCACAAAACGTTCAGATACAGATGCATGCGGGCAATGTCCTTCGTGCTTGAAATTTAATGGACTAGCGCATCCCGACCTTCATTTTATTTTTCCAATCGCATCAGAAGGTACAAAAAAAACTATCTGCGACGATTTTCTGCCGGAGTGGCGCACTTTTTTATCTTCCCATATTTATTTCGACCTGAATATGTGGATCGGCGAAATGAATACAACCAAACAGGCACTAATCTACGCCAAAGAAAGCGACGAAATCATCCGCAAGGTCAGTCTGCGGATTTACGAAGCCACCTATCGCTTTCTGTTTATCTGGATGCCCGAACGGATGCATCTTTCCTGTGCGAATAAACTATTGAAAGTCATCGAAGAACCGCCGCAAAACACAATCATCCTGATGGTCTCCGAAAATCCCGATAACATTCTGGGGACGATCCAGTCGCGTTCGCAACGTATCAATGTGAAACCGATCGAACCCGATGCGCTTACCCAATTTGCCAAAACACAGTATGGTATGAGTGATGTCGAAGCGCAACAAATTGCGCACCTTGCGCACGGCGATATGCTTCAACTGACTGATGCTATTCACCAAAGTGACGAAAACGAACTTTTCCTGCAACATTTTATGCGTATGATGCGTAATTCGTGGGCAAAAAATGTGAAAGGGATGAAGTCGTTTGCCGAAGATATGGTTCCGCTTGGCAGAGAGCGCCAGCGCAACTTTCTTGCCTATAGCCAACGTCTTGTCCGTGAGAATTTTGTATACCGGTTTGAAGCCTCCGAAATGAATTACTTGAATTTGGAAGAATCAACATTCTCATCCAAATTTTCGCCTTATATCAACGAACGGAATGTATTTGATTTTATGGAAGAACTGTCTGAAGCCGACAGACATATCGCTCAAAACGGGAACGCTAAAATGATATTTTTTGATTTGGCACTTCGGATTACGGTTTTATTGCAGAAGTAATATGAAAAACAATATTAACTGTCCCGTTAGGAACATAATATGGGTAGAAAACATATTTCCTGTCCGTTTTCGCGTGCCGTCAGGTACGCCACATGAAAAATTGTCGCCATATTACGTACCTGACGGCACGTTGTTTATTGGAAAATACTGTTTTTCTACCTATATCATATCCCTAACGGGATTAGTTGTATTAGCCTATCTATTTCTATCCATTTTCACTGGTTGCAATATAATAAACAAAGATATTTCGTCTGTCGAACCAATTCATATCAACCGCTTTGATAAGGATTTATTTCAATTAATAGCAATAGACACCCCTGAATTGCAGGAAAAGACATTAACTGACTATCCGGCAATGCTAAAAGTAATTGGACTAAGTATCTTCGGAACGCAGAACACCCAAAACGCCGATTTTTTCGACCGAATGCTTAATTATTATTCGGAACCTACGCTGAAACACCTCTACAGCGACGCCATACAGAAATTTTCAACCATTGAAACGATAGAAGCCAGTCTCGGCAAAGGCTTTCACAATTTAAAAACACAGTTCCCAACGATGCAAATTCCGGCAGTCTATATACACGTTTCCGGTCTGAAAGAAAATGTTTTAGTCGACGACAGCCTGCTTTCCATTTCGATTGATAAATACATGGGAGCCGACTACCCGCTGTATCAGGACTTTTTTTACGCATACCAACTTCGCAAAATGAACCCCGACTATATCGTTCCCGATTATCTGAGAGCATGGCTAATTGCGGAATTTCCGTTTAAAGGAAATGACCGGATACTGCTCGAACGCATGATCTACGAAGGGAAAATCAATTATATCCTTCACCGGACGCTTCCAAAAGTTATGCCAGAAATACTAATAGGCTATCATTCAAGCGACTACCAATGGTGCAAAAAGAATGAAAAATTTGTGTGGAATCTGATAATCGAACGGAAGCATTTGTTTACACCCGATGCGGCGACAACGAAAAGATATTTTTCAGATATGCCATCCGTCTTTATTGCGGACGATGCACCCGGAAATCTGGGTAGTTGGATAGGCTGGCAGATCGTCAACCAATATATGAAAAAAGCAAAAGTGTCGTTGGAAGAATTGATGAAAAATACTGATTATCAAGAGATTTTAAGAATATCACGATATAAACCGTAATCCAAAACAAACAATGATTATTATCGATAAAAAATTATTGGACGAAACGACAGCCCGTGCGAAAGTCTCCCCCCGTCTGCGAATGAATTACAACTTTCATCAAGAATTGGATGATCCAATCAACCGATTGCTGAATGCCTTGGAGCCGGGCACCTATTTACGTCCGCACCGCCATTGCAATCCCGATAAACAAGAGATTTTTTTGCTGTTGCGGGGCAAAGCCGTCGTTTTCCTGTTCGACGACGAAGGGCATATCACAGAAACGTTCAAACTCGACCCGCTCAATGGTTGTTACGGCGCGGAAATCCCGCCGCGAATATGGCACAGCCTTTTGGTACTTGAGTCAGGTACAGTCGTCTACGAAATCAAAGAAGGCCCTTTTGCTCCCCTGACACCTGAAAATATGGCGCCCTGGTCGCCTCCTGCTGAAGATAAAAATGCCGTAAAAGATTATTTAGAAAAATTACGAAGTCACATAGTCTGAATAATTCAGATTAAACCTTTTGAAAAAAAACAAGTCAAAAAATGAATATAAAGTTTTGTGTCGTATGAGAAAGAATCTGAGATGGATTTTAGTCGGTGTTGTTATATTGTTGTTTATTAGTGGAATGCTTCTATTTCCAATAATTAAAAATGCACTCCTGCCGAAAGATAATCCTGCAGGCCCCGGTGGGCCGCAAAGACCCGGACAGCAACGGCGGGCATTGAATATCAATGCCATGGTCATGGGAGTTCAAACGCTGGCAGATAAAATAATAAGCATCGCCGACCTGATTCCCGATGAAGAGGTTAACCTTTCATTCGAAATGTCCGGAAAAATCACCAATATCTTTTTTAAAGAAGGAACGCATGTTGTAAAGGGTGAACTGTTGGCAAAAATAAATGACAGGCCGTTACAAGCACAGTTGCAAAAGTTGGAAGCCCATGGCTCAA
>Ga0209628_10003873_pt1 | contig 10636 bp, 6 predicted proteins | sample TergutCu122P4_FD_187285 | JGI IMG/M metagenome (GOLD analysis project Ga0209628, IMG submission 187285) | Cubitermes ugandensis P4 segment gut microbial communities from Kakamega Forest, Kenya - Cu122 P4 (SPAdes) (version 2) | ecosystem: Host-associated > Arthropoda: Insects > Digestive system >... | reverse complement strand
ACGAATCGCGCCCGCCGCCCAGCGCCGGCGCGTTGATGCAGGAAGAACAGCGCGAGCGCGAGCGCGAAGAACTCAACGCCCTGTATGTCGCGTTGACCCGCGCCAGGCGCGTGCTGGCGCTCTCGTCCATCACGCCGGGCAAACCCGGCGCCGACCCCACATGGTGGGATCGCCTGCTGCCGCATGCCGAGTTGGTTGCGCCACCCGCCGACGCCGTGCCGCTTGATGCGGAACCAGCGCCTCCGCCCGCCACGCTGCTTGAGCTGCCTTCACCGTTCGGGCTGAGCTTGTCGAAGCCCTGCGCCCCCGGCCCTTCGGCAAGCTCAGGACAGGCTTCGACAAGCTCAGCCCGAACGGATGGGAATGGCACGCCCGCACCGGACGACGAAAACACCCCAAGCTCCCGCATCGGCCAGGCCATGCACTGGCTGCTGGAGCACGCCAGCGACAGTCCCAAAGGCTGGCGCGCCGAGCGCATCGCCCAAGCCATGCGCCGCTTTGCCATCACCGCCGAACAGGCTGAGCGCGCCGGCACACTGGCGCGCAACATCCTCACCGGCGACGCCGCCTGGGCCTGGTCCGCTGACGAAGTGCTGCAAGCCTTTGACGAAGTGGAACTCACCTGCCAGGGCCAGCTTTTGCGCATTGACCGCCTGCTGCTGCGCCGCGCCAGCGCCAGCCAGCCGCAGACCTGGTGGGTGCTGGACTACAAAAGCGCCGCCCACCCGCAACGCACGCCAGCGCTGCGCGCCCAGCTAACCCAATACCGCGCCGCCATAGCGCACCTGCACCCGGGCCAGGAAGTGCGCGCGGCGTTTTTGAGCGGGGATGGGAAAGTGGTGGAGCAGTGATGCGGCTGGAATAACGCCGCCAATGCATATTGAATATGTATAACTCCGGCGTGGACATTGAATTTGATCCCGCCAAGGCAGCTGCCAATCTGACAAAGCATGGCGTGAGCTTTGCCGAAAGCTGCCACGGCGCTGTTGGATGAGCAGGCGCTGGCCTATGAAGATGGCGATGCGCAAGGTGAGCAGCGCTGGAAATTGCTGGGCCTTTCCGCCCAGGGCCGCCTGCTTCTGGTGGTGTACACCCTGCGCGGCGAGCGGCCACGCTTGATCTCGGCTCGCAAGGCTACGAAGCAAGAGGAAAACGGTTATGCGCGATGAATTTGACTTTTCCAGGGCCAAGCGGGCCAAGGATGTGCCTCATCTGGCCGCCTTGCAGGCAGCCAACAATGGCAAAACCCGCATCACGATCATGCTCGACAGCGACGTGATCGAAACCTTTCGCAAACGCGCCGAAGCCGCCGGGCGCGGCTACCAGACGCTGATCAACGAGGCGCTGAAAGCAGCCGCCACCGCCGACGCCGCGCCAGTCACGCTCAAGTCGCTGCGCCGGGTGCTGCGCGAAGAACTGGCGCACGCCGCGGCCTGAGCAGGCAAAAGAAAAACCGGCCCGCGGGCCGGTGGTCTTGCTCCTTCTCCAGCTTCGCAGGAGAGGGAGAAAAACTCAAACCCGCCGCCTGGCGCGCAAGCCCGCCATGCCCAGCATTGCCAGCGCCAGCAGCCCAAGCGCCCATTCGTTCAGCGTTGGCACTGCGGCTGCGGTGCTGCCGCCACCGCCGGTTGACATTACCGCCGCGCAACCGGCCACGGTTTGCGGCAAGCCCCAATAGCTCGTGACTCCGGCGGGCAGCGCGATGTTGCCCATTGCAAACCCGGTAGCAGCCACGGTGGCTGCGTCCGGATTTGGAATGCGCGTCAGGCTTGTATTGCCGAGATTGGCTACCCACATCGCGCCGTCCGGGCCCCGGCGGATGTGGCCGCCGCCGCCGCCGGTGGCTCCCACGAACTCCTCGGATGCCTCAATGTCCGCCGAATTTTCCACACGCACGTCATAGCGCCACAAGCGGCCCGGATAGATTTGCGAGACGTAAACGTAGTCTCCGCTGGGCGAAAAGTCCGCCGCATAGGCCGCGCGCGTGTTACCAGCCGGGCCCACGTTGGGATCGGCTGCGCCCGCAACCGGCACCTGCCACGCAGCCAGTTCGGTCGCCGCGCCGGTGGTGGCGTTGAACTCCATCAGGAACGCATAGCTGCCGTTGGTGGCGACCCGGTCGCTGCTCAAAACCACGAAGCGATCGAACCGGGGATTGAAATAGGCCGTTCCATAGTAATTGCCGATCGGACGGGACAAGGTCGTGATGACGGAAGCGCCGACCGGCCCATTGGCGTCGAATTTGATCGCCACCAGATTGCTGCTGTTGTATTGCGTGGTGATGACCCAATGCCCCAAGCCGTCGCTGGTGGGAACCGCTGTCAGCACCTCGCTGGACAGCCCCGCGCTGCCGGGCACCAGTACATTTTTGGTGGAAGTCACGGCGCCAAGGCCGCTGTTGGCTGTCATATCGACCACCGAGTAATAGAGACTGCCGAGTGTTGGCGTTGTTGCGTTCGCTGCACCAGTGGTAGTTACCACGAAATATTTTCCGGCAACCCCCGGTGCGGCAAACGCCACGACGTTTTGTGTGGATGTATTAGTGCCGGTCAACCCGGCGCCGTTGTCCATGACTTGCTGATTGCGGTTGTAAACCGTGTTGCTGCCGGCCCAAAACTGCAGTATGCCGCCGTTGTCGGTAACTACCGTGGTGCCTTCTGAGTTGGTGTTCAGCGTGACAGTGTTGGCGGTAATGCTGTAGCTGGCGCCAGCCGTGCCAAAGTCGATGGCGATTTTGTCGCCCATGAACCAATACCGCTCAGTGGCGCGCACTTGCGTTGCCGAGCAAGTCAGTCGCGGATTGGTTTGAGCCAGCGCGGGCAAGGCAGCAGCCACCCAAACGCGAGGAGCGCCGAAAAACGAACCAGGGGAGAGAGAAAACGCCGCCAGGAACTGGAAACCAAAGGAGGAGAATGGATTAAATCGCGACAGTAGTTACTATTTGTAACAACGGGGGGGGGCAAATCTTGATAGACATCAATTTTGCAGAAAATCCTGGCGTTTCCATAAATATCTCCATGCGCGTTTCAGTGGATTGAAGTAACGGCAATAAACCTGCCCTGGCCTTGGAAGCCGTGGCAAGGCTGCGCCGCGCACGCATCGTAGCACCGGGCGGGGCTGTGCGGCCACAGGTGGTACGCATTGAGGTGCTTGACCGTGGCGATAGTGTGACTTTGTTCTCAATCTTGTGATTAATTAAACACAATCAGATGAGGCTTGCACCAAAATCAATAGCTGGTTGCGCTTGGTATGCAAGGATTACACGATGTTTTATGCTTAAAATTGTTGTATGTCAGGCGCTGGCAGCTACTATAAATGAAGCAAACGTTGCAGGGGCGAAAAATCTTTCGCTCCTGCTGGGCTGGTGGAAGCTGCCGCAGCACCCATCCCAATCCTCGCCTTCGCTGGGGCAGGCTCTTCCCCCGCGCACGGCGGAAGGCGAAAAGGCCCGCCGCCAGCGGCTATATTCATCCCATGTTCACCCACCTGCGTTTGCATACCGAGTTTTCCGTGGTCGATGGCGCTACGCGCATTGATGACGTGTTGCGCGCCGCCGTTGCCGATGGGCAGCCGGCGCTGGCGATTACTGATTTGGGCAATTTGTTTGGCGCCATCAAGTTCTACACGGCGGCGCGCGCGGCCGGGGTCAAACCCATCATTGGCGCTGAATTGCTGCTGGCTGGCATTGGCGCTGGTCCCGATGCGCCAGCGCGCGTGCTGGCGCTGGTGTGCGACCGGCAGGGCTATCTGAATTTGTCCGAGCTGCTCACGCGCGCCTGGACGCAAGGCGTGGTCAAGGCGCAGGCGGTGGTGCAGTGGGACTGGCTGCGCGAGCTGGCCGGGGGGCTGATCCTGCTGTCGGGCGCGCAGGCCGGGCCGGTGGGGCTGGCGCTGGCGCAGGGCAATGCGGCGCTGGCGGGGGACTTGGCGCGCCAGTTGGCGGCGGCGTTTCCGGGCCGCTTTTATCTTGAATTGCAGCGCGCGGGCCGCGCCGATGATCAGGCGCACGTGGCCGCAGCGGTGCAACTGGCGGCGCGGCTTGATTTGCCGGTGGTGGCCACGCATCCGGTGCAGTTTGCCACCGCCGATGACTATGAGGCGCACGAAGCGCGCGTGTGCATCGCCGAGGGCGAAATCCTGGGCAACCCGCGCCGCGTGCGGCGGTTTACGACGCAGCAGTACTTCAAGTCCAGCGCGCAGATGGAGCAGCTGTTTGCCGACATCCCGTCGGCGCTGGCCAACGCGGTGGAGATCGCGCGCCGCTGCAACCTGACGCTGACGCTGGGCAAGCCGCGCCTGCCGGAGTTTCCGGTGCCGCAGGGACACACCACCGAGAGCTACTTTCGCCAGATCAGCCTTGACGGGCTGGAGCAGCGCTTGCAGCAGCTTTTTGCGGATCAGACGCAGCGCGAGGCCGCGCGCGCGCGCTACCAGCAGCGGCTGGAGTTTGAGATTGGCACCATCCTGAAGATGGGCTTTCCCGGCTACTTCCTGATCGTGGGCGACTTCATCAACTGGGCCAAAAGCCACGGCTGCCCGGTGGGGCCGGGGCGCGGCTCGGGCGCTGGCTCGCTGGTGGCGTATGCGCTGGGCATTACCGATCTGGATCCGCTGCGATACAACTTGCTGTTTGAGCGGTTTTTGAATCCCGAGCGGGTGTCGATGCCCGACTTTGACATCGACTTTTGCCAGGCCAACCGCGACCGCGTGATCGATTACGTCAAGGGCAAGTACGGCAAGGACGCGGTCAGCCAGATCGCCACCTTTGGCACCATGGCCGCGCGCGCGGCCATCCGCGACGTGGGCCGCGTGCTGGACATGAGCTACACCTTTTGCGACGGCATCAGCAAGCTGATCCCCAGCAAGCCCGGCCAGCACATCACCATTGCCGACGCGCTGAAGGCCGAGCCGCAACTGGCCGAGCGCCGCGCTCGGGAGGACGAAGTAAAAACCCTGCTGGCGCTGGCGCAAAAGCTGGAAGGGCTGACGCGCAACGTCGGCATGCACGCCGGCGGCGTGCTGATCGCCCCCGGCAAGCTGACCGACTTTTGCCCGCTGTACCAGCAGCCCGGCAGCAGCGCCGCCGTCAGCCAGTACGACAAGGACGATGTCGAGGCCGTGGGGCTGGTCAAGTTCGACTTTCTGGGCCTGGCCACGCTCACCATTTTGGAGCTGGCCAAGGACCTGATCCGCGCGCGCCACGCCGACCAGCGCGAGTTTGCCTACGAGCGCATCGCGCTCGACGACGCCGCCACCTACAAGCTGTTTCAGGACGCGCGCACCGAGGCCGTGTTCCAGTTTGAAAGCCGCGGCATGCAAGCGCTGCTGCGCGACGCGCGCCCCACGCGGCTGGAGGATTTGATCGCCCTCAACGCGCTGTTTCGCCCCGGCCCGATGGACCTGATCCCCAGCTACATCGCGCGCATACAGGGCAAGGAACCGGTCACCTATCCGCACCCGCTGGTGGCCGATCTGCTGGCGGAAACGCACGGCATCATGGTCTATCAGGAGCAGGTCATGCAAACCGCCCAAATACTGGGCGGCTACAGCCTGGGCGGCGCCGACCTGCTGCGCCGCGCCATGGGCAAGAAAAAGCCCGAAGAAATGGCCGCGCACCGCGAAACCTTCCGCGCAGGCGCGGCCAAAAACGGCATCGCCGCCAACAAGGCCGGTGAAATCTTCGACCTGATGGAAAAGTTCGCTGGCTACGGCTTCAACAAAAGCCATTCCGCCGCCTACGCGCTGCTGGCCTACCACACCGCCTGGATCAAAGTCCACTACCGCGCCGAGTTTTACTGCGCCAACATGACGGTGGAGCTGGACGACACCGACAAACTCAAGGCGCTGTATGAAGACGCCCGGCGCGAAGGCATCACCTTCGAGCCGCCCGACATCAACCACGGCACATATCGTTTTGAGCCAATCAGCGACACGCAAATCCGCTACGGCCTGGGCGCCATCAAAGGCACCGGCCAGCAAGCCATCGACGCCATCGCCGCCGCCCGCCAGGGGCGCGGCAGCGGCCCCGCTGGCGGCGAGCGCGGCCCATTTACCAGCCTGTTTGACTTTTGCCGCCGCATCGACCGCGCCCGCGTCAACAAGCGCGTGGTCGAAGCGCTGATACGCGCCGGCGCGTTTGACCGCCTGCACGCCAATCGCGCCGCGCTGGCCGCGGCAATGGACATGGCATTTGACTTTGCCGCCGCCGCCGAAGCCAACGCCAACCAGGGCGGCCTGTTTGATTTGAGCGGCGACGGCCACGGCTCCAGCACGCAAGAGCCTGAGCTGCCGCGCGTGCCGGCATGGGGCGTAAAAGAGCGCCTGTCGCTGGAAAAAACCGCCATCGGCTTTTACCTGTCTGGCCACCTGTTTGACGAAGCCGGGCGCGAAGTGCGCCAATTCGTGCGCCGCCGCATCGCCGACGTGCATGATGGCCGCGAGCCGCAACTGCTGGCCGGCATCGTGGACAACCTGCGCACCATCAACGGCCAGCGCGGCCGGCTGGCGCTGTTCAGGCTGGACGACAACACCGCCGCCATCGACGCGCGCGCCGAAGAGCCGCTGATCACCGCTCACCGCCACCTGCTGAAAGACGACGAACTGGTCATAGTCATGGGCCGCGTCACCACCGACCGCATGACCGGCGGCCTGCAAATCAACGTAACGCAAATCTGGGACCTGCCATCGGCGCGCTGCCGCTTTGGCAAATACCTGCGCGTGGTAGCTGGCGCCAGGCCGCCGCAAATCAAACGCCTGCTGGCCGAATACCCGCCACAGCCCGAACAAACCGAATACGGCGCGCTGCTGCGCGGCCTGCCCGTGCGCCTGCTGCTGGAGCGGCGCGGCGCCGCCAGCGGCGTAATGGCGCAAATCGAGCTGGGCGACCAAGCGCGCTTTTACCCCAGCGACGCCGCCCTGGCCAGTTGGGCCGAACAAGCCGACGAGGGCCGGGCGGCGGTGGTGTATGAGTGACGCGCTTTCCCTCTCCCGCTTGCGGGAGAGGGGCAGGGGAGAGGGTCGGCCGCAGGCCGGTAGCGGCGCATCTGCAAGCGCGATGCAAGAATCAAGCGCCCACCAGCCTTCGGCTGGCCCGCCCGTCCCACTGCACCCCAGCCGGCGCCTCCCAAATCGCATCCAGCGCGCCTTCTTGCAGCAAATGCGCGCGCAGCATCGGCAGCGCGTCCAGCCCCCAGAACAGGCGGCCATCGGCCACGAAGGCGGGCACGCCAAATACGCCGCTTGATGCCGCCGCCTCGGTTTGCGTGCGCAACTGCTCCTTGATGGCCGCGCTGGCCGGGTCATGCGCGGGCGCAAGCTGCGCGGCCAGCGCGTTTAGCCGGGCGGCATCTTGCGCGTCGGCGCCGGTGGTCCAGATGTGGCGCAAGATGGCCTCGCACACATGGCGGTTGGGCGCGCCCTGGCGCGCGCAAGCCCAGGCCAGCCGCAGCGCGTCCAGCGGATTGAACGGATGGCGCGCTGGCAGCCGCATATCAATGCCGTGCGTGTGCGCCAGCCACAGCGCGTGGCGGTAAGTCCATTCGCGCTTGCCCGCCACCTCGGCCGGCCCAGGCTGGCCCGGCTGCTGGCGCTCCAGCAACGCGGCCAGCAGCACCGGGCGGTACGTCACTTCATAACTCACCCCCTCAAGCGCCAGCGGCAGCCGCTCGAACGCAAGCCAGGCGTAGGGCGAGATGAAGTCCAGATAAAAGTCGATGCGCTTCATGGGCAAGGGCTGCGTTGAGGATGTTTTTTCTCGCCCAAAGCATAGGCGAAAAAAAGCAGGGGCGAAAAATTTTTCGCCCCTGCGTTTGGCTGAAAGCTCAAGCGGCTTTCAGCGCGGCAGCCGCGCCCAAAAATAAGCGCCCTGCCCAGGCTGGCTGTCGCAGCCTACGGTGCCTTTGTGCAGCTCGATGATGGCCTTGGTGAGATACAGGCCCAGCCCGACCGAGAATTCGCCGCCGGTGGGCTTGGCGCTGAGTTTTTGGAACCGGCCAAACATCCGGGCCTTGTCCTCGACGGTCAAGCCCGGCCCTTCGTCCTTGACGCCGAATTCGACCATCGGCCCGGGGACGATCGCCAGCCGCACATGCACCGCCTTGCCCGGCGGGGAATACTTGATCGCGTTGCTAAGGTAGTGCTCGAACGCCTCTTGCAAGCGCGCCGCGTTGCCCCGAATTTTGATGCCGGGCTGAATGTCGCTGCTCAGGCGCAGGCTTTTGCGCTGGGCCAGCGCCTCGTGGCGGCGCAGCAACTCGGCGCACAGGGCGCCGAGATCGACCGGCGCGTCGTCGCAGGGCAAGCCCTGCTTGATGATGGTCTCGCTGTCGAACAAGCCGCCGATGACCTGCGACATGTAATGGGAGGCGTCGGAAATGGCTTGCAGGAAGTCGATGTCCGCCTGTGGAATCGCGGGATCGCTCTTCTTGGCTTCCAGCATGTACTCGGCCAGATCCGAGATGGCCGTCAAGGGGTTTTTCAGGTTGTGACTGGCGATGGTGGCCAGATCGCCGTTGCTCAGGTACTCCTTCATGCCGCGCAGCTCTTCGACCTGACGGCGATCGGAGATGTCGGCGACGGTGACCACGATCCAGCGCCCGTTGATCAGGTTGATCGGCCCCAGGCCGACCTCGGCCGGGAACTCGGTGCCGTCCTTGCGCAGGGCGGTCAATGTTTCCATGCCAATGCCCATGCGCCGCTGCACCGGCGCCTTGGTGTAGGCCGAGCGCATGGCGACGTGCGCTTTGTTGAAACGGCGCGGAACCAGAGTCTCGATTGGCTTGCCGATGATTTCATCCAGGGCGTAGCCGAAAAAATTTTCGGCTTGCCGGTTCATGTAGCCGATGCGCCCACTGTCATCGGCCAGGATAACGGCGTTGGGAGATGACTCGACGATGCGGCTAAACGTGATCTCATCGTGCCTGAACGCAGGTTTCGTGTGTTCCATGATTTTTACTTTCGTTGTGTACCCCGCCCCTCCGGCGGGGGATGGAAAAGTCAAATTCAGCGCGGCAGCCGCGCCCAAAAATAAGCGCCGTGGCCGGGCGTGCTTTCGCAACCTACGGTGCCTTTGTGCAGCTCGATGATGGCCTTGGCCAGGAACAGGCCCAGCCCGGCGGAGAATTCGCCACCGGTGGGTTTGGCGCTGAGTTTCTGGAACTTGCCAAAGACTTTGGTTTTGTCGCTCGCGGTCAGGCCCGGCCCCTCGTCCTTGACGCCGTATTCGACCATCTGCCCGGCAATGGACGTCAGCCGCACCTCTACCGTCGTGCCCGGCGGCGAGTATTTGATGGCGTTGCTCAGGTAGTGCTCAAACGCTTCGTGCAGGCGCGCGTTGCTGCCCGGCACCTGGATGCCGGGCTGAATGTTGCCGATCAGGTGCAGCCCCTTTTCGCGCGCCGCCAGCTCGTGGTGCAGGGCCAGTTGGGTGCACATGGCGCTTAGATCGACGCCGCCCGGGCTGTAGGTCAGGCCGTGCTTTTCGATGGTTTCGCTGTCGAGCAGGCCGTTGATGACCTCCGCCATGTTTTTGGAGGCATCGGCGATGGCTTGCAAAAAGTCGATGTCCTGTTGCGGAACCGCATGGTTGCTCCGTTTGGTCTCCAGCATGTATTCGGCCAGACCGTTGATGGCCACCAGCGGCGGCCTGAGGCTGTGGCTGACGATGTCGGCCAGATCGCTGTTGGTCAGGTCTTCTTTCAGGTTGCGCAGATCCTCGGCCTGGCGGCGGTCGGTGACATCGGCGATGGTGACCAAAAACCAGTTGCCGCTGGCCAGCGCGATTGGGCTGATGCCAATCTCGGCCGGAAACTCGCTGCCGTCCTTGCGCATGGCGGTCAGCAAATCCATGCCGTTGCCCATTTGCCGCGCCACTGGTGCCTTGGCGTATTGGGTGTGCAGGGCGACGTGCGCTTTCTTGAAGCGGTCGGGTATCAGCGTCTCGACCGGCTTGCCGACAAGCTCGCCCAGCGAGTAGCCAAAAAATTTTTCGGCGCGCCGGTTGATGTAGCCGATGTGTCCGCTTTCGTCAGACAGGATGACGGCGTTGGGAGAAGAGTCAACGATGAGGCTGAACGTCAGCTCATCGGGCTTGAGTGCGGGCTTTTTGTGCTCCATGATTTTTACTCTCGTTAGACGTTGCGCCGTTACGGCGCTTCGCTTACAACTTGCAAAAGACGGTTACAGCGATGGTCAATGCTTGTGCTACTCGCTTTGTATGCAGAGCAGGCTTAGTTAGTCGTTTTCAATTAATTTGTACTATTTCATGACCGTGAAGCATACCGGATGCAGCACGTCATGTGTGAAATTCTAGCCGTTTTGTTTAATCCTTGATGGTGAAAATTGTAACGGCGGTAAGCAATTGTTGGAACTATCTGACAAGCGGTCAGGCGCTCCGACAGGCGGCTTGCTGGCGTGGGCTGTAGGGGCTCGCGTTTTAAGAGCTGCCCTTTCTTTCCTCTCTCACGCTTGCGGGAGCAACTGATGTAGCGCCGCGCGCTACCGGCTTGCGCACCGGCAGCCGGCTTGTGCACGCGGCACAACTTTTCCTTCGTCATTCCCGCGCAGTTCCCTGTCATTCCCGCGCAGGCGGGAACTGCGCGGGAATGACAGGGAATCCAGACAGCGCATCCACCTTCCG
>Ga0209628_10003872_pt1 | contig 10639 bp, 8 predicted proteins | sample TergutCu122P4_FD_187285 | JGI IMG/M metagenome (GOLD analysis project Ga0209628, IMG submission 187285) | Cubitermes ugandensis P4 segment gut microbial communities from Kakamega Forest, Kenya - Cu122 P4 (SPAdes) (version 2) | ecosystem: Host-associated > Arthropoda: Insects > Digestive system >... | reverse complement strand
GCCCGCGGTCTCGTTGTGATCCGTGACGCAGATGACATCGAACCCTCTCTTTCTTGCTCGGTCAACCAACGACCTCGGTTTCGATACTGATTCGGGGAAACGGAGAACTCCTAGCGTACCAAAACCTGAGTACTCCGTGTGAAGGTGTGTATCCGCCTTCCCCATTCTTTCCATGGCATTAGAACGTATTTCATTATTTAATAATTAATAGGCAACTCGATAAGACGGACTTCTGCTCCTTCTCTCGTGAAAAGAATTATACATCTATAGAATATGGAACGGCTGTGTCGTGGCTCCTGTTAGGTCTGCCGGTCGGAATAGTATTTCTTTACTTCGGCTCCGAGTGGATGGTAGGCGGAGCCAGAAAGCTGGCTATAAGGCTGGGCGTGACACCCTTCGTCGTAGGTCTGACGGTGGTTGCCATGGGGCTGTCGGCGCCCGAGGTCGCGACAACACTGGCAAGCAGCAACAACCCTCAGCTGATCATCGGCCATATCATTGGTAGCAACATCGCCAATATCGGTCTTGCGATCGGTGTGGCAGCTATCATATATCCCGTCGTTTGCAGGTTCAAAGAGATCAAGATCGAACTTTTCTTTTTGTTGACAGCTATGTTCATTGTAACGGTGATGTCACTCACAGGATCCCTCGGTGCAGTCGAAGCTGCGATCCTTTTTGTCGCTCTCGGGTTATTCATTTATAACTCGTACAGGCGCAGGAGGTTAGCCGGAGGCGGAGAGGAAGAGATAGAGACCTGTGAGATAAAAGAGATCAAGAACACACCGATGCTGAAGTGCTGGAAGTGTATAATGATATTATGCGCCGGTATCCTGTTCCTTTTCCTGGGAGCGACCGCATTCGTGGACGGTGCGGTGGAGCTGGCGGAAATGATCGGAATGCCCGAGCTGATGACCGGTCTCGTGGTTGTCGCTTTCGGAGTTTGTCTGCCGGAGTTGTGTGTCTGCATAGCGGCGGCACGCCGCAAAGAGAACGAGATCCTCGTGAGCAACATCATCGGGAGTGTGGTGTTCAACTGTTTCTTCGCGCTTGCATTCGGAATTCTATTCACTTCCGTCCCGGTAACATTTTACACAATGGTGTTCCACCTGCCTGTCATGCTCATGATGGGTTTCCTTTTGGTGTTTTTTGTCAGAGGCGGCAACAAGATCTCAAGACCGGAAGGGGTGGTCCTCGTTTCCATATACATAACGTACATAGCGCTCATGGTGATCTTCCAGCAATTAACTGAGGGGCTGGTGGAATTCGAGGATGAGGTCATTTTCGTTATCTCTTCTCTATTCTCATAAAGAGTTAATATCAGTTGTTTGATGAAGAATGAGTGTCATTCATTCTTCTCGGAATACCCATCGGCATCCTTCTTCTCTATTTCGGGTCCGAGTGGATGGTGGACGGAGCCAAAAAAATGGCCATACGCCTCGGCGTAACACCGTTCCTGGTGGGACTCACGGTGGTCGCGATGGGATCTTCCGCTCCGGAGACGATAACGTCGCTGGTCAGCAGCAACAATCCGCAGATCATCATCGGGAATATAGTCGGAAGCAACATCGCCAACGTCGGTCTTGCGATCGGACTTGCTGCTCTTATCTCTCCCATAGTCTGCAGGTTCAGCGACATTCGGTTCGAGTTATTCTCGATGGTCGCCGCGGTCGCTATCATTTTCGGTCTGGCATTGACGGGTAACCTGGGACTTATTCAGGGGATCATACTTCTTTCTGCACTCGTGGTATTCATCTATTACACATACAGGCTCAAAGGTCGATACCGAGAAAAAGAGTCCGAAGAGGAGATCATCGAAAAGGAAGAAAGCATCAAGACGCCCCTGTGGAAATGCATCCTGCTGGTAATATCGGGAATAATTTTCCTGTATTTCGGAGCGAGAGTTTTCATCGAGGGGGCGGTCGAACTCGCGGGGATGTTCGGAGTCTCCGATCTGATGATCGGATTGATAGTGGTCGCGATAGGTGTTTGCTTACCGGAATTAAGCATCTGCATCGTTGCGGCTTACCGCAAAGAGAATGAACTCGTTGTAAGCAATATTGTGGGAAGCGTCGTATTCAACAGCTTCTTCGCTCTCGGTATCGGGGTCGTTTACACAACGGTCGCTATCACTCATTACATGATCGTGTTCCACCTGCCCGTCATGATCATGATGGCGATCATCTTGGTTCTGATGATAAGGACCGCCAACAAGGTGAACAGGTGGGAAGGCATGATCCTGATATTCATCTATTCGACGTACATTGCGCTCATGGGACTGTTCCCGGAACTCACACAGGGAATGGTTTGATAAAGGGTTTATCTGATACTTTTAGTATCAGAGGTCTTCAAGGATCTACCGAAAGTGAACCGCAAAACTCGATATTTTGGCGGGTTTTTATCAATAATGGTCATTTTTGACCGTTTTTATGAGGAGTAGTAGTACTCTCCCTTGGATTTCTGTTCCCTGTCGAGTCTCGATTCCGGCTTATTGATCCTCGGACGGTTCGTATCGGCGTCACGTCTGAAAGTGATGTCCACCGCGGAAAGGAATTTGTTCATCCCTTCTCTCATATCCAGAGGTCCTTCTCCGATACCGTGGAATCCGGGTTTGCCGCCGAAGACCATCATCGAATCCGATACCATGTCGATAAAATAGATGTCGTGGTCCACGATCATTCCGCTCTTTCCTGTTTTTTCCATCATCCTTCTGATCGTTCTCGCAGCGTTCATCCTCTGATTGGAGTCCAAATAGGCCGAAGGCTCATCGAAAAGATACATATCGGCATCGGAAGCAAGGCACATTGTGATCGCTACTCTCTGAAGCTCTCCGCCGGATAAAGTGTTGATATCTTTTTCCAGAAGATGTTTTATTCCCAGCGGCTGGAGTACCTCTCCTTCAAAGAAGCCTGAGTTCACGGTCTCGTAAGCATGGGCGAACAGGATGTCCTTGACAGTCCCTTCTCCTTCCGGCGAGATGTACTGAGGTTTGTAGGATACTTTCAGTATCGTGTGCAATTCGCCCTCATCCGGTTTGTAAACTCCGGCGAGCAATTTCACGAAGGTGGTCTTTCCCGTGGCGTTCGGTCCCACGACGCCGACGGATTCTCCTATCTTTACCGCTCCTTTTCCTATCGAGAGTCTGAATTCTCCAAGTTTTTTCTCTACGCTGTTGAATTCCACCAGATCGGGAGTGTTCCACTCCGCTCTGGGAGGAGAGGACCCGAACTCGATCGGTCTGTCCCTGAATCTTATGTTCTCTTCGGGAAGATAACCGTCAAGGTAGACGTTTATTGCCGTTCTGACCTGTCTGGGAAGAGTGAATACTCCGTATGCGCCCTCAGAACCGTAGACGATGTTCACGCTGTCAGCCAAATAATCCAATATCGCAAGATCGTGTTCTATCACGATCACCTGCTTTTCGGCGCTCAGGTTCTTGATTATCCTTGCTACTTTCACTCTCTGATAGATATCCAAGTACGATGTGGGCTCGTCGAAGAAGTAGATGTCCGCTTCTTTCATCATGGTTGCAGCTAACGCAAGTCTCTGAAGTTCTCCGCCGGATAGTTTTGTGAGTTCGCGATCAAGTACTTCCGTCAATTCGAAAAGTTCCGCCGCTTCTTCGACATTCATTCTTTCTTGCACTTTGCTTAAAAGATCTCTGACCACTCCCTTGATCGTCTGAGGGAGTTTGTCAACGTACTGAGGCTTCATTGCGACCTTTACTTTCCCCGAATAGAGGGCTTTCAAATGATCGTATATCTCCATTCCGGCGAAACGCTGCAACACTTCGTCTTTCGAAGGAGGATCGTTGAATCTCCCCAGGTTCGGGATCTCCGTACCGGAAAGAAGCTTTATCGCCGTGGTCTTTCCGATACCGTTCGGTCCGAGGATACCGGTGATAATCCCTTTCTTAGGCACCGGAAGCCTGTATAATCTGAACATATTCTCGCCGTATTGGTGTACCATCTCGCCTTTCAGCTCATCTGCCAAGCCGATTATCTTGATGGATTCGAATTGGCATTTGTTCACACAGATGCCGCATCCGTGGCATAACGCTTCGGAAATGACGGGTTTTCCGCGATCGTTGAAAGTGATCACTTCAACACCGGTCCTCATCAGCGGACAGAATTTAACACACTCTTTGTTGCATTTGCGGTTCTGACATCTGTCATGCAACACGGCGGCTATTCGCATGGCCATGCCTAATATGAGGATTGATTTAATCTTTAGCTAATTTTTCTTACAGATAATTCAAAATACTTGCTGCAGAATCACGCGATTATGGAAGGGATGGTTACTAAAGGCGTGGATACCTTATTCGGCGATCCGAAGAAGGCTATCGTTGTTTTCTCAATACCCATAGCCGTAGCCCTCCTGGCTCAGCAGAGCAATTATCTCGTCGACAGCTTCTGGGTATCCCATATCGGCGGAGATGCAATGGCCGCTCTGGGATTGGTGTCTCCGGTGTTCCAGGTGGTCATAGGAATAGCCAACGGATTGGCCATCGGAGCATCGGCGGCAATCGCCAGAAAGATAGGTATGGGAAAACCGGACGAAGCCAGCGGGATCGCCGTTCAATCGCTGATATTGAGCACAATAGTGGCATTGATAATCACTCCCATACTCCTGCTGACCGCAAGACCTCTTCTGATGATCATCGGAGCGGGGTCCACCATCGATATGTCTCTGGCATTTGCTATTCCATTGTACATAAGCACCACGCTGATCTTTGCGAGCGCGGTCATGTCCGGCATCCTCAGAGGAGAGGGTGCCGTAAAAAGATCCATGTACATCCAGGTCATCGGAGCCATAACCAACCTGATACTGGATCCGATACTGATCTACGGATTGAACTGGGGAGTGGCCGGAGCCGGATGGGCGACGGTCGGAGCTTTTGGTATTTCGATAGCCATCGGATTATATTGGTATATTTCCAAGAAGGACATGTACCTGAAGTTCAAGAAGAAGTATCTCACGCTGAACTTCCTTTACCAGAGGGAGATCCTGTCGGTGGGACTGCCTCAGTCCGTCGAGTTCATAGTCATGGGGACATTCAACATCGTATTCAACTTCTGCGTCATCAAGATCGGAGGAACTGATATGATGGGAATATACACAGTGGCGTGGAGGATCACTTACATGCTGTTCGTCCCGGCCCAGGCGATGGGCGGAGCGATCGTATCATTATGTTCGGCCAAGTTCGGAATGAAGAGATACGATATGATCAGCGAAGCTTACAACTTCTCCGTTAAGTTGTCGCTGTTAATGCTGACAGCCTTCGCCATAATACTGGTGCTGCTGGCCGACCCCATCGCATCTGTGTTCACCTCTGAACCGAACATCCAGTATCTGCACGGCGAGATGGTGACCATGATCTACATGTTCGCTCTGTTCATTCCGATCATGTCCCTGATATTCATCGGATCGTCGCTGCTGCAGGCGCTCAGACGTTCATCCGTGTCGTTGATATCATCAACCATCAGGAATCTGATGTTAGCTGTGCTGTTCCTTATCTCGGCATACCTGATCGGTACCCCCATGTCGTTATGGATAGCGATAGCTGTCACGGAAATATTCGGAGGACTGCTGATGGGTTACTGGGCGTACGTGGTTTTGAAGCACACGGCGAGAAGGGACGGCATGTCTTTGACCTCTAATATATGATATCAACATCTTTATTATCGTCATCATGCATTGGTCTGATAGGTTGCAATGTCGAAGATATGCATCAATATCGCTTGGCCGTATGCGAACGGCCCCATCCATTTGGGTCATGTAGCGGGCTCTCTCCTGCCTCCAGATATATTCGGAAGGTATAACCGTCTGATAGGGAACGAAGTACTGGTCGTCGGAGGATCGGATCAGCACGGAACCCCCATAACGGTAACGGCGGAGAAAGAGGGCTCCACACCCGCGGTGGTCTCGGACAGATACCACAGGATCAACAAGAAAGCGATCGAGGATCTCGACATTCAGTATTCACTTTTCACCAAGACCCACGGGGCAAGCCATATCGAAGTGGTCCACAGGATATTCAACGACCTTTTGAGAAAGGATATGCTCTACGAAAAGGAAACGGATCAGTATTTTTGCGCAAAGTGCCAAAAGTTCCTTCCCGATAGGTACGTGGAAGGAACATGCCCGAAGTGCGGCAAAGAGGACACAAGGAGCGATCAGTGCGATAAATGCGGTACCACTTTCGAACCCGGCGATCTTATCGGACCGAGGTGCATACACTGCAGGAACGAACCGATGGTGAAAGAATCCAATCAGTTCTTTTTGAAGCTGACAGCATTCAACGATCCTCTGATGAAGTTCCTGGACGGCAAAGACAACTGGAGACCCAACGTGAAAGCGTTCACGATGAACTGGCTGAAGGACGGTCTTCACGATCGTGCCATTACAAGAGATATGTCGTGGGGTGTTCCAATACCTCTGCAGGGATGGGAAGACAAGGTCATCTACGTTTGGTTCGAAGCCGTTATCGGATACCTGAGCGCTTCCATCGAATACTCAAAAATGGTAGGAAAGCCGAACCTGTGGAAAGAATACTGGAAGAACCCGGAAACAAAACATTACTACTTCATAGGAAAGGATAACATTCCTTTCCATTCGATAATCTGGCCTGCGATACTCATAGGAATAGGAGGACTGAATCTTCCCTACGACATTCCTGCGAACGAATATCTTACGTTCAAAGGCGGAAAACTGTCAAAGAGCCGCGGCGGAGCGATCGATATTCCATCAATTCTGAAAGAATTCGATGTGGACGCCGTGAGATTCTATCTTTCGGTGAACATGCCGGATACCCACGACGTCGAGTTCTCATGGGAGGATTTCCAATCCAAGATCAATAACGAGTTGGTCGCGGCGTTAGGCAACTACTACCACAGGTGCCTGAGTTTCACACACAAGAACTTCGGCAAGATACCCGAGGCGGATTCCGCAGAAGGATCGAAGGAAGTAACTGAAATGATAGCCTCGACCCTCAAAGAATACAATGAGTGTCTTTCCAACTGCGACTTCAAGAAAGGGATCAAAGCGGTGATGGAACTTGCACGCTTCGGCAACAGGTATTTCGATTCGGTGAAACCCTGGTCGCTGATAAAGACGGACAAAGAAAAATGCGGAAAGGTCATGAACACGAATCTGATGATAGTGAAAGCCCTTTCAGTAATGGCCTGGCCCTTCCTGCCCCGTTCTTCCGAAAAGATCTGGAATTATTTGGGATGCGCAGGAAGCATAGAGGAAAGCGGCATCAACGGTGCGGTCTCTCCTCTCACGATAGGAAAGGAGATACCCGAACCGATCCCGGTTTACAAGAAAGTTGAGATAGCCATCGAAAAAGAAGAGGAAACGTTCTCTGATTTCAGAAAGCTCGATCTCCGCGTCGGAAAGATAATCAGCGCCGAGGACCACCCGGACGCCGAGAAACTGTTCCTGATGAAAGTTGATATCGGAGAAGGAACACCCAGGCAGATCGTTGCAGGTCTCCGGGCATACTACAAAAAGGATCAATTGGTCGGAAGGAAGATAATCCTCGTTTCCAACCTCAAACCTGCGAAACTCAGAGGGTATATGTCCGAAGGGATGATGCTCGCCGCGGACGACGAATCCATCGGTGGAAAATCGGTGCAGCTGCTGAGACCGTCGAAGGATCTTCCGGTGGGAGCGAAAATGAATTCCGGATTGGAGATCTCTTCGAAAGAAATAGAATTGAAGGAATTCCAGAAGGTTTCCATGATCGTATCCAAAGTTGCCGGAAAGAAACTCGTGTGCAACTCGATGGACATTGAAGTGAAAGGATCGCCTGAGAGAATTGCCGCTATCATAGACAACGGAAAGGCCATCGCCCTCACGGACGGAAAGGATTGTTTCGCATCTGTGGACGAGGACATCAAAGACGGAGCAGGCGTCAGATGAAAGCCGATCTGCACATTCATTCCAATTATTCAAAAGACGGAAAGTCCACCGTCGAACAGATTGTCGAGGCCGCGGTCAAAAAAGGACTGGGCTGCATCGCCGTTACAGATCACAACAGCTTCGAAGCTTATGACAAAATAAAGGATAACGGCCACGTTCTGGTGATACCCGGTATTGAGGTCTCCTCATCCGAAGGCCATATTCTTGCATACGGAATAGACAGAGACATCCCAAGAGGGATGGGGATCAAGGAGACCATCGACGCCATTCATGAAGCGGGAGGCGTTGCATTCGCAGCTCATCCGTACAGATGGTGGTCCGGACTCGGGGAAAAGAACACTCTCGCTTTCGATTTCGACGGAACGGAAGCCAACAACGCAAGATCCACAGCATCCGGGAACAAGAGGTCGGGCGCCCTAGCCGCAAAGATCGGCAAACCGGTATCCGCCGGGAGCGATGCCCACACTCCGGAGTTCATAGGTGCGGGGATCGTGGAACTTCCGGATGACGTGGAAACATGGCAGGATGCTCTGAAGGCCGTGATGGATGGGAAGGCGAAGCCTTCAAGCGAGAACAGGCGCGCTTCCACGACGATAAGATACGGCGTGAAATCCATAGTCGAATGGATATTCAGAGGATTCAAGCGGATGTGATTCAGGTCACAACGTACACTTTGTAGCCGTATTGGCTTTCATTCTCAAGGTACCAGCTGTAAAGTTTATTTTCATAGCCTTCACCGTCAACGAGGCCCACTTTGAGGTAGAAATCTGCTGTGGTCTCGCATCCGTAATAGGTGATGCCGTCCACCTTCTGGCTGAGCACCTCGAAAAGGTGCGCGGAATACACTCCCGGGTCGTAAACATCCAGCCCGACAGCGGCCACAGCATGGCCGGGGAGCAGGATCACTCCCGCATCGAATCCTGCCGCTTTGAATAGGGCGGCGGCAAATATCGAAGTGTCCTCGCAATCTCCTCCTCTGTGAGCTATCACTTCGAGCGGATAAGCGTAGTATTCATCCAGACCGTACAGATCCTCATCGTAATAATAATCGAACACGATCTGAACGAATGCTAAGATGAAAGAAGCATAATGCTGATCCAGATCGGCTCCCGGGCCGTATGCCGCTCGGAGAGAATCGACGAGATCTTTGATAACGGGGTCATTGTATGTTACGAAGGAAACAATCTTACTGTAACTGTAAGGCGCCCTGCCTTTGGTGTTCATGTTCTTGTATTCGAGATACTTCTCGTAGTTGAATGTCAATTCAATCGAATAATCGGTGCTGTGGTGAGTCCAGTTGTATTCTTCGGTCACGGTCCCGACATACGTGAACGTTCCGAGGTAGAAGGGTTGATCGGAAACGGAATTATAGCATTCCGCGATCACACTGTATTTTCCCGGTTTCAGGGTGTACGAGGGAGAGAATTCTGTTTTGATCATTGGATCAGTTGGTATTATACCTGCCCCGAATATTTGGTGCACATTCCAAGAAAATGATGTGTATTCCGTTTCATCCACTTGTTTGAAAGAGAAAGTGGCCAGACCGCCGCCGGTCATACTCACAGCCAACGTATCACGTTCTGAGAGGAACGCTCCGGTGAGGATCAGGTATGAATCACCATCGATCCGCTGGACCTCGGTCTTTTCTGTTCCGTCGCCGAGATCGGCAAAGGATACGGCGGCAACAACCACGACTAAGGCAATGACTCCCGCGATAATGGCGGTCCTGCCGTGACTCTTTTTCGCCGGAGGGGCCGTGTATGCCGGAGATGCCGTTACAGTTCCGGCTCCAGGAACACTTCTTCTGTGGATCGGGATAGAATAACTGTTCAGTTCGTATCCGCATTTGGGACAGAATTTGGAGTTCTTGCTTTCGATTAGCGCGCCGCAGCGTGAACAGAGCATCAGTAATCAACCGTCAGAATAGTATAAGAATTATTGGGAAAAGGTTTTTTTATAGTAGTTTACGACATCAGGCTTGCTGCCCTGAGTTCCGCAGCGATCTTGTCTACCGCACGGACAACGTCCTCAGGTACTTTTGCGCCTGTGCAGACCATCTTTCCGGATCCGAAAAGAAGGACGACCACTTTGGGCTCATCAAGCCTGTACACGAGTCCCGGGAACTGCTCAGGCTCGTACTCCACCTTCTCGAGGCCGAGAGTGATCGCAACCGTGTTCAGATTGATCTCCTGCTCAAGGTCAGAGGATGCTACGATGTTCTGAACCTCGATCTTAGGCTCGATGCTTATCTTGATGTTCGCTTTCTCAAGGTCCTTAGCCACTTTGCTTATGGCGATCTTCACATCGCCGAGGCTTTTCGCACCTGTGCAGACAACCTTTCCGCTTCTGAAGAGAAGGGTGGCAGTTTTGGGTTCTTTTATCCTGTAGACCAGTCCGGGAAACTGCTGCGGGTTGTAATCTGCGCCGTCGAGGGCTTTCTCGATCGCATTTAGGTTTAGTTCCTGTCCAAGAGATGTTGAAGCAACAACGTTCTCGATATTCATCTTTGCCAAATAATCACCGTTGAGGGCTATTTATAAGTCCTTTATAAAGGTTGTGCAGTTTTACATTTTATACGTAGAATACTGATTTAAAGGATTTTGGGGTCGGGAGAGGGAATTGAACCCCCGTATGCGGATCTGCAGTCCGCCACATAGCCACTGTGTTATCCCGACGCTGAATATCCTCAATGGCAGGGATATAATAAACGTTTGCG
>Ga0209628_10003871_pt1 | contig 10640 bp, 9 predicted proteins | sample TergutCu122P4_FD_187285 | JGI IMG/M metagenome (GOLD analysis project Ga0209628, IMG submission 187285) | Cubitermes ugandensis P4 segment gut microbial communities from Kakamega Forest, Kenya - Cu122 P4 (SPAdes) (version 2) | ecosystem: Host-associated > Arthropoda: Insects > Digestive system >... | reverse complement strand
AGAATGGCCAGATTGATCTTGCCGCCGCGAATCATCGCAAAAGAATCGGCGGAAGAAAAAAATGACGAGCCCGGCAGCGTGGTTACCGTCTGCTTGCCGGCGTTGATCAGGTCGGGATCGACATCCGTCTCGGTCGGAAACGGGCCGATGCCCAACAGGCCGTTTTCCGATTGCAGCCATACCTCCATGCCCGCGGGCACGTAGTTGGCAACCAGAGTGGGCATACCGATGCCCAGGTTGACGTAAAAACCGTCTTGCAGCTCGCGCGCGGCGCGCGCGGCCATTTCATCGCGGGACCATGCCATGTTTCGTACTCCTTGTCTTTACGCGGGGCGCGTGGTGCGTTGTTCGATGCGTTTTTCCGGGTGTGCGTTGAGCACGATCCGGTGCACATAAATGCCGGGCAGGTGAATCTGATCGGGATCCAGCGTGCCGGTATCGACGATTTTTTCGACCTCCACCACGGTGGTTTTACCCGCCATCGCCACGTTGGGGTTGAAGTTGCGCGCCGTTTTGCGAAACAGCAGGTTGCCGCTGCGGTCGGCCATGTAGGCTTTGACCAGCGCCAACTCGGGCAGCAGCGCGCGCTCCATCACGTACTGCTTGCCGTCGAATTCGCGGATTTCCTTGCCGTCGGCCACGATGGTGCCCACGCCGGTTTGGGTGAAAAAGGCCGGAATGCCCGCGCCGCCCGCGCGCAGCCGTTCGGCCAGCGTGCCCTGGGGCGTGAACTCCAGTTCCAGTTCACCCGAGAGGTACTGGCGCTCGAACTCTTTGTTTTCGCCCACGTAGGAGGAAATCATTTTGCGGATCTGGCGGGTTTGCAGCAGTTGGCCCAAGCCCCAGCCGTCAACCCCGGCGTTGTTGCTGATGCAAGTCAAATTCTTGGCGCCCGAATCGCGCAGCGCGGCGATCAGCGCCTCGGGAATGCCGCATAGGCCGAAACCCCCCACGGCGATGAGCTGGCCATCCTTGACCAGTCCATCCAGCGCCGCGGCGGCGGAAGGGTAAATCTTATTCACGGATACTTTCTCCTGATTGCGTGTTGTGACAGCGTAGAGTGTGCCTCAAATCATCGGGGCTTTTCTACAACTCTTCGATCCGCCGGGGCGGAAAACTTTCCCACGCCTGGCAGCCTGGGCATTGCCAGAAGTAGCCTTGCGCCTCGAAGCCGCAGGCGGCGCAGCGGTAGCGTGCCAGCGGGCGGGCGGCGTGGTCGATGGAGTGTTGGACGGTGGGGTGATCGGCCTCGGCGCTGAAACGCTCGTGGGCCAGCCAGCGCGCGGCGGCGATCAGCGAGGGCTCCTGCGCCATGTGGCGCACGTAGCGCTGGCGCGCTTGATCGGGCGGCACGCCTTGCGCGGCGAGCGCCTGGACGATGGCGTCGGTTACGTCCACGGAAGGGACTTGCGCGCTGCTGGTTTCCAGCGCGGCGAGCGCCTGTTGCAACTGGCCGCAAGCCGTGCCCAGGCGCACCAATTCGCTGGCCACCAGGGGCAGGAATTGCGGCGCGTGACCGGGCAGCTGCATCAGCGCGGCGAAGGCGCTGGCGGCGCCGCTTGGGTCGTCACTTTGTGCGGCGAACAGGCCGGCCAGTTGAATGCGGGGCCGCGCGGCGGCGGGGGCCAGCGCGATGGCTTGCTCAAGCAGTTGCCGTGCCTGCTGCGGGTTGCGCTCGCGCGCTTGCGCGGCGGCGGCCTGTTCGCACAAGTAATGGGCCAGCCGCCCGCTGAAGTCGCCTTGTCCTTGGGTTTGCAGACGCCGGGCGATTTCCTCGGCTTTCGGCCAATCGCGCGACCGCTCATAAATGGATAGCAAGGTCAGCGCGGCTTCTTGGGCGTAGCGCGTATCCTGGAGTTTTTGCAGCGCGCTTTCGGCGCGATCGAGCAAGCCCGCCTTGAGAAAGTCCTGCGCCAGCGCGTGCTGCGCGCGGTCGCGGTCGGCGGCGGTGAGGTCGGCGCGCGCGAGCAGGTGTTCGTGCACGCGTACCGCGCGCTCATATTCGCCGCGGCGGCGAAACAGGTTGCCCAGGGCGAAGTGCAGCTCGGACGTATCGGGATCGCGCTGCACCGCCTCGATGAACGCGTCGATGGCCTGATCCTGCTGCTCGTTGAGCAGGTAGCTCAGGCCCTTGAAATATGCCTTGGGCGCGTGCCGGTTTTCCAGCCGCCATTGGCGTAAATCGAAGCGCGATGCCAGCCATCCCAGGGCAAACGCCACCGGCAGGCCGATCAGGATCCAGGTCGGGTCAAAGTTCACGTGTGGTTCAACCTAGTTGTCCATGACGCCGGCGTGCCATCCGCGACGGATGAAACAGTTTTGCGTTAAGCGCCCCGCGTTTGGCGTAAAGACCTCTTGCGGAGCGAAGCACCACGCCGCTATCGGGCTGACGCTCAACGCTAAACGCACAACGCTCAACATTTGTTTCACTTCAGGCCGCGAGCGGTCAACCGCGGTTTTTAGGTTCAATCGGGGCGCGGCGCCGACAGCGTATCTTCATCGGCGGCGGGCGTTGGTACCGCCGGGGTTGGCGTTGACGCTTGATTTTGGGGTTTTGCGCGCCGCCGCCACCAGCCGGGCAACATGCCCAGCACGCCGACCACCAAGCCCAGCGCGAAGGCGGCCAGTACGATCAGCGTCATGGGCGCGCGCCATTCGTGGTTGAACATCAGGCGCAGGGTCGCTTCCTGCTGGTTGTTGAGCGCGAAGGCAAGCAACACCAAAAAGACCGCTGCCCGTACGGCCCACTGGAACCACTGGCGGAGACGGCGGATGGCGTTCATGGCGGACGGGTAACGTTGAGCGCCAAGCATAACGCCGCCGGGATAGGGCGCCGTTCGATGCTGGGTATTTTTCAGGAGCCTGATGCCGCGCGATCGGCCGCCTCGCGCAGCGCCTTGCCCGGCTTGAAATGCGGCGTGCATTTTTCCGGTACGGTTACGGCCTCGCCGGTGCGCGGGTTGCGCCCGGCGCGCGGCGGGCGGCGCTTGATGACAAAGCGCCCGAAGTTGCGGACTTCGACGCGCTGGCCGCGCACCAAGGCGCCGGTCATTCGCTCCAGAATTACACGCACCGCCGTGTCGGCATCGTTCCGGGAGAGCGGTGCGAAACGTTCGGCAAGGATATCCACGAGATCGCTGCGGTTCATCTTAAACAGACTCCGGTTTGAAACCCCGCCCCTCCTCAGGGCGGTGAACTGAAACCCCGGTCTTCAAGGCCGGAGTTTCGGCGATAGGGCGGGCAAGCATCAAGGCGCGATCGCACGGGAAGATGGGTCCAACCCATGCTGCTTGCGCAGGCATTTATTTTTCCTGCTCCGCCTGGTCTTCCAGCTTGGCGCGCAGCAAGGCACCCAAGCTGGTGGTACCGGCGTGGCCGGCATTTTGTTGGTTGAGGTTGGCCAGTGCCTCCTGCTGGTCGGCGGCGTCCTTGGCCTTGACCGAAAGCTGGATGTTGCGGCTCTTGCGATCGACGTGGACGACCACGGCGGATATTTCGTCGCCCACACGCAGCACTTGGCTGGCGTCTTCCACCCGGTCGCGGCTGATTTCGCTCACGCGCAGATAGCCGGTGATGTCGTTACCCAGGTCGATTTCGGCGCCCTTGGCGTCCACGGTCTTGACCTTGCCGGTTACCGTGGAGCCCTTGTCGTTGACGGTGACGAAGGTGGTGAACGGGTCCTGGTCGAGCTGTTTGATGCCCAGGCTGATGCGCTCGCGCTCCACGTCCACGGCCAGCACCACGGCTTCGACTTCTTGGCCCTTTTTGTAGTTGCGCACCGCGGTTTCGCCCGGTTCGTTCCAGGAGAGATCGGACAGATGCACCAGGCCGTCGATACCGGCGGCCAGACCGACGAAGACGCCGAAATCGGTGATCGACTTGACCGGGCCGCCGACGCGGTCGCCGCGCTTGGTGTTTTGCGCGAACTCTTGCCACGGATTGGGCTTGCACTGCTTCATGCCCAGGCTGATGCGGCGCTTGTCCTCATCAATTTCCAGCACCATGACCTCGACTTCGTCGCCGAGCTTGACGATTTTGCCGGGCGCCACGTTCTTGTTGGTCCAGTCCATTTCGGAGACATGCACCAGACCTTCGATACCGGGCTCCAGTTCCACGAACGCACCGTAATCGGCGATGTTGGTGACCTTGCCGAACATGCGGGTGCCCGCCGGGTACAGGCGCGAAATGCCCAGCCACGGGTCGTTGCCCATTTGCTTGAGGCCCAGCGAAACGCGGTTTTTGTCGGTATCGAACTTGAGCACCTTGGCCGTGACTTCCTGGCCGGGCTGCACCACCTCGCTGGGGTGGCGCACACGCCGCCAGGCCATGTCGGTGATGTGCAGCAGGCCGTCGATGCCGCCCAGATCGACGAACGCGCCGTATTCGGTGATGTTCTTGACCACGCCGGTGACGATGGAGCCTTCTTTCAGGGTCTCCATCAGCTTGGCGCGCTCTTCGCCCATGCTGACTTCGACCACCGCGCGGCGCGAGAGCACCACGTTGTTGCGCTTGCGGTCGAGCTTGATGACCTTGAACTCCATGGTCTTGTTTTCATACGGCGCCAAGTCCTTGGTCGGCCGGGTATCAATCAGCGAACCGGGCAGGAAGGCGCGGATGCCGCCCACCATCACCGTCAGACCGCCTTTGACCTTGCCGTTGGTGGTGCCGGTGACGAATTCGCCGGATTCGAGTTTTTTCTCCAGATCCAGCCACGCCGCCAGACGCTTGGCCGTGTCGCGTGAGAGGATGGTGTCGCCGTAGCCGTTTTCGATGGAGCCGATGGCCACCGGCACGAACTGGCCGGGTTCGACATCAATCACACCTTGGTCGTTCTTGAATTCGTCGATTGGGATGTAGGCTTCGGACTTCAAGCCGGCATTGACCACCACGAAGTTATGTTCGACGCGCACCACCTCGGCGGTGATGACCTCGCCTGGGCGCATTTCGGTGCGATTGAGCGATTCCTGGAATAGCTCGGCAAAAGATTCAGACATGAAGGGTTTCCTGATCCGCTCCGGCAGGATACACGGCGGCGTTATGGCCACTGTTGCAAAAAGTCCGCGGGCGGAAAGCGTGCGGCATGTAATCCGCGATTTTGGGTTGGGTTGATAAACCGCCCAACCCAATGCGCTGCGGCGCGCGAGGGGAGGCTAGGCGGGCCAAAAACCGCGCGGCCAATCGGATCAATCGCACCGCGCGGGATGGGCAACTTTTTTCAAGACCGCGAAAAAGGCTGCCGTGCCTGCCACCAGTCCAACACCTGATCGACCGACTGCGCGATCGTCAGGGCTGAGTTGTCCAGCGGCAGGGCGTCTGGGGCCGGTTCCAGGGGCGCGGCGGCACGGGTGCGATCCCGCTCGTCACGCGCCTGCAAATCGGCTGAAAGACTCTCTAGTGTAACCGAAATTCCGCTTTCCGCCAATTGCTTGCGGCGCCGTTCGGCGCGTGTTTGGGCGCTGGCGGTGAGAAAGACTTTTAGCGGCGCGCGCGCAAAGATGACCGTTCCCATGTCGCGCCCGTCGGCCACCAGGCCCGGCAGACGCGCAAAATCCCGCTGCAAATTTAATAGCGCTTGGCGGACCGCGGGCAGCGCGGACACACGGGAGGCGTCCGCTCCGATCTGCTCGTTGCGCAAAGCGTCGGTGACGTCCTCGCCGGCCAGCAGCACGCGGGCGGCCTCGAAGCGCACCGGCAGGTCGCGGGCCAGGCGCGCGATGGATGGCTCGTCATCGAGCGCCACGGCGGCGCGGCGCGCGGCCAACGCCGTCAGACGGTATAGCGCCCCCGAATCCAGATGGTGATAACCCAGCCGTCCGGCCAGCGTGCTGGCCAGCGTGCCTTTGCCGGAGGCCGAGGGGCCGTCGATGCAAATCACCGGCACGTCGCGCGCGGGCACGGCGGCGGCCAGCAGCGTTTCGAAATAATCGGGGAAAGTCTTGCCTACGCAGCCGGGCTCCAGGATGCGTACCGGCAGCCGCGCCGGGTTGAAGGCCGCCAGCGACGCGCACATGGCCATGCGGTGGTCGTCGTAGGTGCCGATCGCGGCGGGTTGCCACGCGGCCGGCGGCGCGATGCGCAGAAAATCGGCCCCTTCTTGCACCGTGGCGCCGAGTTTGCGCAGCTCACAGCTCATGGCCGCCAGGCGGTCGGTTTCCTTGACGCGCCAACTGCCGATGTTGCGCAGCGTGGAAACGCCGCCGGCGTACAGCGCCAGCATCGCCAGCGTCATGGCGGCGTCGGGGATGTGGTTGCAGTCCAGCTCCAGCGCCGTCAGCGGCAGCGTGCTGGGCCGCACGCGCAGCCAGTTGGGGCCGCTTTCGATGCGCGCGCCCATTTGCCGCGCCGCGTCGATAAAGCGCACGTCGCCTTGAATCGCGTCTTCGCTGATGCCTTCGATGAGCAATCCCTCGGGCGCGCTGACCGGGCTGGACAACATGCCCGCCGCGATGAAGTAGCTGGCCGAAGAAGCGTCCGCCTCGACGTAAATTTCGCCCGGCGAACGGTAGCGGCTGCCCGCCGGGATGACAAAGCGCCGCCAGTCCTCGTGCCGCACCGCCACGCCAAAGCGCGCCAGCAGTTCCAGCGTGATGGCGATGTAAGGCTTGGAGATCAATTCGCCCGTGACTTCGATCACGATGTCATGTCCCGCCGCCGGGCCGCCCCAAGGCGGGACAGCCCCCTCGGGGGGCAGCGAACCACGCGAAGCGGGGAGCGTGGGGGCCAGGTACACCAGCGGCAGCGCCATCAGCAGCGCGGTCAGGAACTGGCTCGACACGTCACCGCGCACGGGGATGGGCGCATTCATCAGCCGCAGCCCGTCATGCGTGCCGATGCGCAGCGGCGGGTAGCCCTCGCGCTCTTCGCAATCGACTTGGCAGCCGAGCGTGCGCAGCGCGTCCACCAAGTCGCCGATGGGCCGCTCGTGCATGCGCGGCACGCCGTGCAGGCGATACTCGCCGCCCAGTACCGCCAGCGCCGCCGTCAAGGGCCGCATGGCGGTACCCGCGTTGCCCAGAAATAGATCGGCGCGGGTGTGCCGGGGACGATCGCCCAAACCTTCTATGACGGCGCATTCGCTTGCGCCTTGGCGCTCGACGCTTACGCCGCAGCCGAGCGCGCGCAGCGCGTCCAGCATGACGCGGGTGTCGTCGGCATCGAGCAGGCCGTGGATCGTGGTGCGGCCCGTGCACAGCGCCGCCAGCAGCAGCACGCGGTTGGAGATGCTTTTAGAGCCGGGCAGCCGCACGCGGCCTTGCACCGCGGCCAGCGGTGGAATATCGAGAAAGGTGGTGCGGATCACGCGCGGGGAATAAAAACGGTTAGAGGTTGATTACAGCCCCCGCCTTTATTCGTGTCATTCTGCGCGAAGTCGCAGAATCTATGCGGCGTCTGGATTGCAGCGTCCTGCGACTTCGCGCAGGATGACACGCTTGGCTCCGCGCAGAATGACGACTGTGTCGTGTTGGATGTAAACACTTGAAAGAAAAATGCTCTAGAAGCCGGTGTTGAAGAAAGTGCTCAGGCGTGAGCGTGGACGCGGCGTTGCGTTGTCCGCCGCGGGTTGAGCGAGGGCGCTGGCGGCCTGCTCGGCGGGCTTCCAGTTGGCGCGCGCGGCGCTGGCTTGGCCGATCAAGTGCAGCAATTCATCCGCGTGCCCTTCGGCCATGTGGTGTTCCAGCGCCACCAGCGCCTTGCGAAACAGCCGCGATTGATGGCGCACTTGTTCTTGATTGGCCAGCAGCACGTCGCGCCACAGATGCGGCTCGCTGGCGGCGATGCGCGTAAAGTCGCGAAAACCCGATCCGGCCAAATCCAGAAATGCCGCTCCTTCGGGCTGTTCGGTCAGACTGAGCATCAGCGCGAAGGCGGCCAGATGCGGGAAATGACTGACTGCCGCCAGCGCCGCGTCGTGCGCTTCGGGGGTCATGTAGGTAACCCGGCTGCCGATGGCCTGCCACAGTTCGGCGGCGCGCCGCACGTGGCCGGGCAGGGTGTTTTCTAGGGGCGTGAGGATAACCTGCTTGCCCAGGTACAAATCCGGGTCGGCGTTGGCCACGCCGGCGACCTCGCGCCCGGCGATCGGGTGCGCCGGCACGAACAGCGCCGCATTGCCGCCCAGTATGCGCCGCGCGGCATCGGCCACGTCGCGCTTGGTTGAACCCACGTCCATCACCAGCGTGTTGTCCGGCACCCGCAAGTGCTTGATGCTCTCGAAAACGGTTTCCGTGGCCGCCACGGGTACCGCCACCAGCACCAAATCGGCGCCGGAAATCGCGCGCAGCATCGAAGGGGCCTCGGCGTCAATCACGCCCAGCCGCAGCGCGTGCTGCGTGGTGGTGGGCGATTTGCTGTAGCCCACCACGCGCTTGACCAGACCGGCGCGCCGCGCCGCCAGCGCGAATGAACCGCCCATCAATCCGCAGCCGATCAGGCCGAGTTGTTCAAACATTCTGTGCCTGAGGGTAGGCGCCCAATACCTTGTAGAAGGCGCATTGTGTTTCCAATTCGGCCAGTGCCCGCGCCACCGGCGGATCGGCGGGGTGGCCGGTGATGTCGATGTAAAAGTAATACTCCCACTGGCCCGATTTGACCGGGCGCGATTCCAGCCGCGACATCGACACACCATGCTTTTTGAGGGGCGCCAGCAGGTCGTACAGCGACCCGGCCCTGTTGGGTACCGCCACCACCAGACTGGTGCAATCGTTGCCCGTGGCTGCCGGCAGCGGCAGCGTTTGCGGCAGGCAGATCACGGCAAAGCGGGTGCGGTTGTGCGCCTGATCCTGAATCGCGCGGGCCGCCACTGGCAGCCCGAACCGTGCCGCCGCGCGCTCGCTGGCCAGCGCCGCCCAAGCCGGGTTGTCCGCCGCCAGCCGCGCACCTTCGGCATTGCTGGAAACGGCGCGGCGCTCGGCGCGCGGCAAGTGCTCCGACAGCCATCCTTGGCACTGCATCAGCGCCTGCGGATGCGCCAGCACCGCCGCGATGTCATCGAACTTCTGGGCCTGCGTGAGCAGGTTGTGCCGTACCACCAGGCTAACTTCACCGACGATATGCGTGGGTGTGGTACGCAACAAGTCCAAAGTGCGCACCACTGCGCCTTCGGTGGAGTTTTCCACGCCCACCACGCCGAACTGCGCGGTGCCGGCGGCGGTGGCGTGGAACACCTCGTCGAAGCTGTTGCAATAGGTCAGATCCACGCCGCCGCCAAAGTATTCGAGGGCCGCTTGTTCGCAGAACGTGCCTGACGGCCCGAGCACCGCGACGGTGAGCTGCGCTTCCAGCGCCAGGCAGGCCGACATGATTTCGCGCCAGATCGCCTCGATGTGCCGGCCTTTGAGCGGCCCCGGATTGTTGGCCTGCTGTTTGGCAATGACTTGCGCCACGCGGTCGGGCCGGAATAGGGGCGAGCCTTCGCGGCGCTTGAGCTCGCCGACCTCCTCGGTCACACGCGCGCGCTCACTGAGCAGCGTCAAGAGTTGTGCGTCAAGCTGGTCGATCCGCGCGCGCAGATCGCCCAGCGCCTTGGACTGGACAGGGGGGGCGCTCATGAGATGGTCGGGTAGGCTCGCTTCAGTCGTCGCTGTTGTCGCTCTCGGCATCGGCAGGGTCGGACGGGGCGTCGGGAGCGGACGGCGCGTCAGAGGCGGATGGCGGCGCGCCAGAGGCCGGCGGCGCATCCGAGGCCGGCGGCGTGCTGGCAGGGGCGGCAGGGGCGGGGGCGCTGCTGCCCGCGGCAGCGTTGACAATTTTTTCGGCGGCGGCGTCAAAGGCTTGAATGTACTCCTGCACCTTGGTCTGGGTGCCGTCCACAATCTTCTTGACCCAAGTCTGGGCCGCTTCGCCGCCCAGATCGGCGAATTTGGCGCTGGCCGGCGTTTGCAGATAAGTGACGATGATTTTGAGTTCGCTTTCGCTGAGTTTGTTCATGAACACCGGCACCAGCGCGTCCCGGGCGGTCTTGTCGGCTTGTATCATCGCCGCCCGGTGGGTGTTTTCGCCAAACTTCTGTAGTTCGGCATTGAGCTTGTCGTTGACCTCTTTTTGCTTGTCGGCGGGTACGCGTTCTTGCAATTGCGGTGCCCAAGAGGCGATGCGTTCTTGAACCGCGCCGTTGGCCAGTTGGGTCGCCAGCGCCGCGCCAGTGCTCTTTTGCTGCAACTGCGCCAGCTTGACGGCCAGCGCCTTTTTGCTGGCCTCGTCGGCGTGCGCGCCGGTCGAGAGCACGGCCGCCGCCGCGAATACCACAGCCGCAGGCAGGGCACGGGTGGTTGGAGACAACAGTTTGTTCATAACAGCGCTTTCCTGGAAAGGGGTAAAAAATAACAATTATTGGTCGGATTGGTCTGGTTCGCCGGCGTCCGGGCCGGCAGGGCTTTCGGCGTCATTTTCGACGATCCGCTGTAGTCCCGACAGTTGGGCGCCGTCATCCAGCGCGATCAGCGTCACGCCCTGGGTGGCGCGGCCCATCTCGCGGATTTCCGACACCCGCGTGCGCACCAGCACGCCCTTGTCGGTAATCAGCATGATTTCGTCTTCGGGCGCCACCAGCGTGGCGGCGACGACCTTGCCGTTGCGCTCGCTTTGCTGGATGGCGATCATGCCCTTGGTGCCGCGCCCGTGGCGGGTGTATTCGGCGATCT
>Ga0209628_10003869_pt1 | contig 10641 bp, 7 predicted proteins | sample TergutCu122P4_FD_187285 | JGI IMG/M metagenome (GOLD analysis project Ga0209628, IMG submission 187285) | Cubitermes ugandensis P4 segment gut microbial communities from Kakamega Forest, Kenya - Cu122 P4 (SPAdes) (version 2) | ecosystem: Host-associated > Arthropoda: Insects > Digestive system >... | reverse complement strand
TAGTCGTTCCTTAAAAAGTGGCTTTAACAATATATATCAATAAAATACGAAGAAAAAATAGTGTAAAAATTTGCCGGAAAAATACATGATTACTTGTAAAAGCTGGCAAATTTTGCGTAGTTCAAAGGGCGAAGCCCTTATATCAATAGCGTATGGTAGCCCCCAGCACCCAAAGGGGGTGAGTCCATACGCTATTGATTATGCCCCTTCGGGACAAAAATATCTTTTTTAAGGAACGACTATTTATTAAGGCACCCTTAGTAGCAGAGAATAATACAAATACATCTCCCTTATTCGCTTATTAAAATGGAGAATGAAGTAATAAGGTTTATGGATTATGTGTAATTATTTGCGCTACTGAGGTTGTTTTGTGGTTTTTATTAGGTAAAAATAAGGTTTTTCAATCCAACTTCAGCACTGCTAAAAATGCCTGTTGCGGCACTTCTACATTGCCGATTTGGCGCATTCGTTTTTTCCCTTTTTTCTGTTTTTCTAACAGTTTACGTTTACGGGTGATGTCGCCGCCGTAGCACTTTGCGGTGACGTCTTTTCGGACAGCTTTAACTGTTTCACGGGCTATGATTTTTGCTCCTATAGCGGCTTGAATGGCTATGTCGAACTGCTGGCGCGGTATGAGTTCTTTCAACTTTTCACACATACGGCTGCCGAGGCTGTAGGCATTGTCCACATGTATCAACGATGAAAGTGCATCTACTTTTTCACCGTTTAAAAGGATGTCTAATTTTATCAATTTGGCTTGTTTGTATCCGCTCATGGCGTAGTCGAAGGAGGCGTATCCGCGTGAGATGCTTTTCAGTTTGTCGTAAAAGTCAAATACGATTTCACTTAACGGCATTTCAAAGGTTATTTCTACGCGGTTTGTTGTCAGGTAAGTTTGACGTTTCAGTTCGCCCCGCTTTCCGATGCAAAGCGACATGATGGAGCCGATGTAATCGGTGGTGGTGATGATGGTTGCGGTGATATAAGGTTCTTCTATATAATCTAAAATGGAAGGGTCGGGCATTCCCGAAGGATTGTGTACTTCGAGCATTGCTCCTTTGGTGGTATAGGCTTTGAACGAGACGTTTGGAACGGTTGTGATGACGTCCATGTCGAACTCGCGGTCTAAGCGTTCCTGGATGATTTCCATGTGTAGCAGTCCCAAAAAGCCGCAACGGAAGCCGAATCCGAGTGCTGCCGACGATTCCGGCTCAAAGGTGAGCGAGGCGTCGTTGAGTTGCAGTTTTTCGATGGAAGCGCGCAGGTCTTCGTAGTCGGAGGCATCAATGGGATAGATACCGGCGAAAACCATTGGTTTCACGTCTTCAAAGCCTTTGATGGCTTCGTCGCAAGGATTTTCAACGGAGGTGATGGTGTCGCCCACTTTTACTTCTTTGGCTTGTTTAATACCGGAAATGATATATCCCACATTTCCGGCGCTGAGTTCTTCGCAAGGTTCCAAATTGAGTTTCAAAATGCCGATTTCGTCGGCGTGGTATTCTTTTTTGGTATTGAAAAATTTGACATGGTCGCCCTTTTTGATACTTCCGTTCAGAATGCGGAAATAGGCTATAATGCCGCGAAACGAATTGAAGACCGAATCGAAAATCAACGCTTGCAGCGGCTGGTCAGGGTCGCCTTTGGGTGCAGGGATACGCTCGATGATGGCTTCCAAGATTTCGTCAACGCCATAACCTGTTTTTCCACTTGCCAATATGATGTCGTCGGGGTCGCAGCCCAGCAAATCAACAATCTGTTCTTTTACCTCTTCAATCATGGCGCTTTCCATATCCACCTTGTTGAGTATGGGGATGATTTCGAGGTCGTTGTCAATGGCTAAATATAGATTGGAAATGGTTTGAGCCTGAATGCCTTGTGTGGAGTCAACTACCAACAAAGCGCCTTCGCATGCAGCGATGGAACGGGAAACTTCATAGGAAAAGTCAACATGTCCGGGCGTATCAATCAGGTTGAGGATAAATGGTTCACCATCATGTTCGTATTCCATCTGGATAGCGTGGCTTTTGATGGTGATACCACGTTCACGTTCCAAGTCCATATTGTCCAAAACCTGATCTTGCAGGTCTTTGTCGGCAATGGTGTGGGTTGTCTGTAAAAGCCTGTCTGCCAAGGTACTTTTACCATGGTCAATGTGTGCAATAATACAAAAGTTACGAATGTTTTTCATAGGGTGCAAAGGTAAATGAAATTTTTGAATTGCTCACAGTTAGGTGAAAACTGTGAGAATAATTCTTCTATATTTGTATTCCTATATAAAGTAAACATTTGATTTCTGCTTTTTCCAAATATTCTGTTAAGTTGCTTTCTGTGACTTCAATTTCAGATTCTAAATATAGGTCAAACACAGGAAATGAACCCCAACCACTTTCATAGATATCGAATGTAGCCCAAATTTCAAATAACAAAAACTTTTTTTTCCCTTTAAAATTTTTAGGGAAATAATTGGGGGAAAAATCTTTTCTTTTAATATTTAATAATTTGACCACTTTTGTCTGTACATGATTAGTAAAATCAATAGTATCTCCTTTATGATTAATGAATTTATTTTCAACGTTAAAGGCTTGAACGAGTAAATCAGATGTCATAAGTCCATTCTGAAAAAGCAATGTTACCAAACTATCAAGTTGAAAAAAAATTTTTTGTGCTTCATCTTTTTGATCCCAATCAGATATAAAACCAATAAAATGATCTGCATACATAAACATTTCCGAATCGTCTGTCCTATAAATTGTCATTTTTATGGAATCATTTCTAATTATTTCCAATTTTCCTGTTTGTTTTGGAAATTCACATTGTGTTTTTGAAATTGAATAATACCTTCCTTTAGGTGGAAGTTTTTGTTTTTGTCCTAAAAGCGTCATGCTAAGGAATGTTAAGATAAACAAGATTAAAATTTGTTTCATTTATATTATTTTTATTTGCAAAGTAACGATTTTTTTTGAAATAGAAAAATTGTAATAACTTTTTATTCGTTTGTGTGTGATTTGAAATTTTCATGTACATTTGCACCGAAAAAATATTTAAAATAAATGCTGAAATTTGTTTTACAGCGTTACAGGAACGGAGGAGACTATTCAATTATTGAATAGACATTCAAACAAATAATAATTATTTTATGACGCCAACAAAAGTATTGTTAGTTATCCTCGATGGGTGGGGAATTGGAAACAAACAAAACAGTGATGTAATCTATACAACCGAAACTCCTTTTTGGGACTATTTGTTAAACACATTTCCTCATTCACAGTTACAAGCATCGGGTGAAAATGTGGGACTTCCCGAAGGACAAATGGGTAATTCGGAAGTAGGACATTTGAATATCGGTGCCGGTCGAGTAGTTTATCAAGACCTCGTGAAAATTAATATCGCCTGTCGGGAAAACACTATATTCGATAATCCCGAAATTAAACGAGCATATACTTACGCTAAAGAAAACAATAAGAAAATACATTTAATGGGATTGGTTTCCGATGGAGGAGTGCATAGTTCATTAGAACATTTGTTCAAACTGACAGACATAGCCAAAATTTACGGTATTGACAAAACATACATACATTGTTTTATGGATGGTCGTGATACAGACCCGCGAAGCGGAAAAGGTTTTATCGAAGATTTAGAAAATCACTTGAAACACTCTTCCGGAACCATCGCTTCCATCATCGGACGTTATTATGCAATGGACAGAGATAAGCGATGGGAACGAATAAAAACGGCATACGACCTGTTGGTATTTGGTATTGGCGAAGCATCGGAAAATCCTGTTGCTGCCATGCAAAAATCTTATGATGCGGAAATTACTGACGAATTTATTAAACCCATTGTTTGTGTTGAAAACAATAAACCGATTGCCGTAGTTGAAGAAGGCGATGTGATTATCTTCTTCAACTACCGAAACGACCGTGCCAAAGAATTGACCATCGTGCTGACACAACAAGATATGCCTGAAGCCGGTATGAAAACCATTCCAAATCTTCAATATTTTACCATGACGCCCTATGACCCCACTTTTAAAAATGTACATATTCTTTTTGAAAAAGAAAATGTAGAAAATACACTTGGAGAATATTTGGCACAGTTGGGATTGAAACAGTTACATATTGCCGAAACGGAAAAATACGCTCACGTTACCTTCTTCTTCAACGGCGGACGCGAAACTCCGTATAAAGGAGAAGAACGTATTTTAGTGCCTTCTCCCAAAGTTGCAACCTATGATTTAAAACCAGAAATGAGCGCTTTTGAAGTCAAAGAACAATTAGTACAAGCCATCAATTTGCAAAAATTTGATTTCATTGTTGTAAATTATGCCAACGGAGATATGGTCGGACATACAGGTGTTTATCAAGCAATCGAAAAAGCAGTAAAAGCAGTTGATACCTGTTTGAAAGAGAGTGTAGAAACGGCTTTGATAAACGGATATGAAACAATCATCATCTCCGACCATGGAAATGCAGACTACGCATTGAACGAAGACGGTTCACCCAATACGGCTCATTCTCTTAATCCTGTTCCATTCATATATATATCAAAAAACAAATCTGCCAAAGTTAAAAATGGAATTCTTGCCGATGTAGCGCCCTCTATTTTGAAAATTATGGGATTGAAACAGCCTGAAGAGATGACGGGAAATAATTTAATAGAAATATAATCACAATAAGAAACAGATGAAACCTTCATTATTAGTATTAGCTGCCGGAATGGGAAGCCGTTTTGGCGGTATTAAACAGTTAGCACATTTAGGTCCATCGGGCGAAACCATCATGGATTATTCGGTTTTCGACGCCATGAGGTCGGGTTTTGGAAAAATAGTTTTTGTTATCCGCAAATCCATAGAAGATGATTTTTGCAATATAGTACTTAAAAGATATCGGAATAAAATTCCTTGTGAAATAGTATTTCAGGAATTGGATACACTCCCTTCGGGTTATAAACCGCCTGAAAATCGCCAAAAGCCATGGGGAACAGGTCATGCTATTCTTATGGCTGCTGATATAATCAGGGAACCGTTTGCGGTGATTAACGCCGACGACTTTTACGGACATGATGCCTTTTTACAAATGGGACATTTTTTGAAAAATGTAGATGTCAAAAGTAATCACTGGGCTATGGTAGGATATCGCTTAGCAAACACGCTATCCGAATTTGGATTTGTTTCAAGGGGGGTTTGTTGTGTTGACGAGAATAACATGCTGCTCAATGTAACAGAACGTACCATGATAAGACGAAACGACTTGGGAATCGTGTATCAAAACAATTATAACGAAGAGATTTTATTAGATGAAAACATTTCTGTTTCTATGAATTTTTGGGGGTTTACTCCATCTTTGTTTCCCTGTTTAAATAGCGGATTTGAAAATTTTCTGAAAAACAACAAAGACACTCTTACGGCAGAGTATTATATACCATCTGAAATAAGCCGTCAAATTGATGAGAAATTTTCTGATGTTAAAGTGATTTCTACATCAAGCAGTTGGTTTGGAATAACTTACGCAGAAGAGAAAGCAGCCGCATCGGCGCAGATAAGATTATTGATAGAGGCAGGAGATTATCCGATAAGTTTGTGGTAATGAAGGTATAAAACAGGTTTTATAAACCCATTGATTATTCATTTACAAAAGGAAACGGCAATAGATTGTTAATTCCTTCCATTACAATAGTTTTTCCGGATTGGGCATGAAAAATAAAACGGATTGGCTCTTTTTGTAAATATTCATATTCGGCTAATACTTGTCGGCACGCTCCGCAAGGAAAAAGAGGTGTTTTTAGCAGGGAATCCTCTGAAAATGCTGCAATGGCAATGGCTTCTATCTTTGATTTCGGATGGATTGCCATAGCAGAAAAAACCGCAACACGTTCGGCACACATTCCACTTGGATATGCGGCGTTTTCCTGATTATTGCCTGTGATGATAGTGCCGTTTTGTAATAAAACAGCTGCACCAACTTGAAATTTAGAATAGGGAGCGTAAGCATTTTTTGCCGATTTTTTTGCATGTTCAACTAATAAACAATCTTTCTCAGGTACTTCCGACAAGGTAGCATATTCTGTATATTTGATGTATATTGTTTCTTCTATCATGATGATTTCCAGTTCAATATCTTAAAAAAATCATATTCTTCCGGATTTGGAAGATATTTTCGGGCGGCTTCATAGTCTGCTTCTACAAGGTATTGTTGGTTTTTAGCGTAAACCATCTTAATTTTTGTACATTCCATATCTACCAAACGGGTGCGGATTTTGCCGTTTTCATCTTCTACATCTTTCAGAAACAACGGATTTACATTTCCCCATGCATCAACCGTAACCATACATCCTGTTTTACCATCGTCAAACAGTTGTTTAACACCCATTCCCAGCATACTGCAATACATTTTGTCATAACCTGAAGGCGTTACACAACGTATATGATACCCAATTTCTACAGGGCGACTTTTTGTTGAAATTTTCAAACTGTTCAGTTTATTTTGCAGCAATGTGTTGAAAATATGTGCTTTGCTGATAACTCCTAATTCTGGATGTCCATGAGCGTCATATTCAAAATGAATGCCGCAGTTTTTTATTTCTTCGTCTGAAAGAAAATGAAATACTCCTTCACTTATTATTGTAACACCATAGTCAATACCCAATATTTTCCTTTTGATTATTGATGAAATCATCAGTCGTGTTATTTTATCAAAGGTTATTTCTGTTTTATTAAACATTTCGGGAATGATAATCATAGGAAAATGACAGGCGGCGCCAACTGCAAATGCGAGATGACCTGCTTCGCGTCCCATGATGGAAATTAAAAACCAATTTCCTGATGCACGGGCATCATTATATATGGTATTTGCTATCTGGCACGACTCTTCCATCGCCGAAACGAATCCGAATGTATATTGGTCGGCTGGTAAGGGGAGGTCATTGTCTATAGTTTTAGGGACGTGGATGTTTTGAATTTTTACATTCTGACTTGCTAAAAAATCTGAAAGACGATTGGCAGTTGAGGCAGTATCGTCACCGCCTATTGTTACTAAAAGTTTTACATTATTATCAATGAAAAATTTTGTGGAAAAATCAGAATCTTTCGGTTTGTAACGGCTCATTTGAAGATACGAACCTCCTGTTTTAAAAATTTCATCGGCTTTTGAAAAAGAGATTTCTTTTATTGTACGGGTTTCACTAAATAAACCCGAATACCCTTTTTGGATACCTAATACACGGTATCCGTCTTGTAAAAATGCTTTTGCAACGCTTCCTACTACTGTGTTAATTCCGGGTGCAGGACCTCCGCCGCATACAATTGCAATGGTTTTCTTTGGAACTTCTGACATATTGATATTATTTAATGGATATTTTCATAATTCTTTTCTTAATCGGGCAGGGGCAATATTTAGTTTTTCGCGATATTTTGCTACGGTACGACGGGCAATATTGTAGCCTTGTTCTTTTAATAATTCTAATAGTTTATCATCATTGAGTGGGGCAGATTTATCTTCATTGTCCACTATTTTTTTTAATACATATTTAATCTCTTTGTTTGAAATTTCATCACCTTCATCGTTTTGAACCGATTCGGAGAATAGATTTTTTAGTAAAAAAGTTCCGAATGGGGTTTGAATATATTTGGAACTGGCAACACGAGAAACGGTGCTGACGTCCATATTGACTTTTTTTGATATGTCATTCAAAATCATTGGTTTTACTTTTTCTTCGTCCCCTGTTATGAAATATTCTCGTTGCATGTCGATAATGGCATTTGCTACTGCAAGTAAGGTGTCTTTTCTTTGGCGTACGGCATCAATAAACCATTGAGCTGCTTCAATACGACTACGAACAAATTGTATTGCTTCTTTGTTTTGAGAATGTGATTTAGTATTGTTTTTTGAATAATAGTCCAGCATTTCGCGGTATTCTCGGCTTATGTGTAATTCGGGGATATCGCTGTTATTGAGTTGAATGTCTATTTTGTCGCCGGTTGTATGAAGAATAAAATCGGGTATAATGCTTTGATTTATTAAGTAGATGTCGGGAGAAAAGTCGCCGGGTTTTGGATTGAGTTTTAAAATTTCTTTGACTATGTCTTTCAACTGTTCTTCACTCATATTTGTCTTTTTCAGAATACGGTCGTAGTGTTTTTTTGAAAATTCGTCAAAGTATTTGTTGAGTACAAGAATGGCGTTCCGAATAGTTTGTGTTAGCGTTTTTCGTTTAAGTTGAAGTAGTAAACATTCCTTTAAATCACGTGCTCCTATTCCGGCAGGGTCGAAGTCTTGTATTATGAACAAGATATCAATAATATGTTTATCTGATACTTGAATATTTTTCATAAATGCTAAATCATCGGCAATGGTTTCGGGCTTGCGCGACAAGTATCCTGAATCGTCTATACTTCCGATAATTTGTAAACCGATTTGAAAATCAGTTTCATTTAAATTTCGCAATCGTAGTTGTTCTACTAAGGATTCGTGAAAAGATTTACTCGAAACAATCGGATATTCTTTTGTGTTGTCGTCGGAATAATTATTGGAATAGGTACGATAGTCGGGGAGGTCGTCTTCGTCTAAATAGTCTTCAAATGTAAACTCATTTTCAGCATCCGATTCTTGTTCTGATTCTTCTTGTTTGTCGTCTTTTTCGTGTTCGGGTTCATGTTCTGGTGTTTCAAAGTCTTCGGTTATTTCTTCTTGATTTTCTGAATCATCTTCGGAAGTTTCAAGAGCAGGATTATTTTCTATTTCTTCTTTTATTCTCTGTTCTAATACCATGACAGGAGCTTGTATTAATTTCATTAATAGAATCTGCTGTGGCGACAATCGTTGTCGCAGTTGCTGCTGTAATTGTAATTCCTGATTTTGGTTTGTCATATCATAAAATTATTTAACGATAAACATTTTATTCATAATGCCTCCTGAATATTGCAGGGATAGTATCCATGTACCGGAAGGTAAAAAAACAATATTGATGCGATGTTCTGTTTCAAGGTTTTGTAATGTGATTGTTTCCGAATAAATTAATTTTCCATCTATTGATAATATTCGTAATAATGCGGTAGTAGTTTGAAAGTTTTCTTCTGTCCGTATGGTGATATAATTTTCTGAAGGATTTGGATAAATGTGTAATTTGTTTGATGTGTTGTCTATTTGAATGATTTCGTTATATGTTTCAACGTCTCCTGTTTTTCTCAGGTCAATGCGCCACGTTCCGTTAAAATAGGTTAAGATGCCCTGTATATTGTACTTTTTATTTAATGTTGGTGAAAAGGAATATGTTGAACTATTGTGAATTTTAATATTGCCATAGTCATCGGAAATTTGCCAATCACCGTTTCCATTAGGTAATGCCGTACATGTAACATTGTTCAGCCGAACTAACATGCTTTGATAGTCTTTTGATATTTTTCCGGTATTGATAACAAGAGGAGTGGCTAACGGATAACTTATTTGAAGTAATTTATAATTTGTCAAATTTTTTATTTCAGTCAAACCATTAAAATCTGTTACTTTTCCTGTAATTTGAACGACATTTCCAATGATGGGTTTATGATTGTAATCATTAATATAAATTCCGGAACGCAAATTGGTATCGTCCTGAATATAATAACCATCCGAATAACTTGCCGTTACAATTCCTGTAACGGTTACTTGCTGGTTTTCATAGGGTGAATTGTCTCCGTTCCCTTGTATTTTGGCAATGGGCATGGTTCCGTAAACATAGTAATTGTATCTTACTGATTCTCTCCGTGTTGCATTGCTATAGACTATAACTTGCAGATAAATACGGGTATTTTGTGGTTGAGGTGGTATTTGAGCGATCCAACAGTTGTTTTCTAATTTCATGTTTTCGGTATTTTTCAAATCGTTGAATGTAAATCCCCACAACAATTGTACTGAAGTAATATTTGTTGCATTGGATACTGTAGCCGATATTTCTACGGGATTGGATGAGGTAGCAATGATGGGTGTTTGTTTCATATTGCCGATTAAAACAGTCGAAGGATTTCTATCTCCCCAAATCATTTCTACCCAATAGGGATTGTCAATGTATGGGTTTCTGTTGCCTTGATATTTGTAAATCACTTCATTCCTATTAATTTCAAAATAGTCGGGAAGGTCAAGTGTGTTCCATTCGTAAAGTGCATCTAATTTCCCGTGTCGGGGCTGTGGATAGGTATTCAACGAATTTACTACTGTTAAATTCAGTTCTCCCGAAGTTCCTTTATAGCGGGTGTCCATATAAAATAAGGTACGTCCGACATCGCCTTTTACAAGGCTCCGTGGTTCCCATGCATTATTGCTGTAGAAACATCCCGAATCTTCAAATTGCGTTCCGCCCGTAACCCAGTCAAAGTCCAAGTTGCTTTTTTTGCTGTTGATGCTTGCTTCGCAAGGTCTGAGGTTATGATAGTCGCAATACATTGACGAATTGGTTGGAAATGCTCCATGCGATTTAGCCCAAATATGCTCTCTGTTAAGTGTACCTGCGGTGGTTCCATAGTTATTGCCGTTATATGATTTGCCTCTATACACACATATAACATTACCTGATTTGTCCGGATCAGCGTCCGATTCTAAAAAGACAAATTTTGCGTTAAAATAGGAATCGCTCTTATTGTTGAACCATACATTGGAGGTACCCGATGAT
>Ga0209628_10003867_pt1 | contig 10646 bp, 12 predicted proteins | sample TergutCu122P4_FD_187285 | JGI IMG/M metagenome (GOLD analysis project Ga0209628, IMG submission 187285) | Cubitermes ugandensis P4 segment gut microbial communities from Kakamega Forest, Kenya - Cu122 P4 (SPAdes) (version 2) | ecosystem: Host-associated > Arthropoda: Insects > Digestive system... | reverse complement strand
ATTTATTCCTTCTTATTGTGTGTTTTGAATTTTATGTTACTGGTTTGTAGGCCAAATTGTGTTAAAATTTCCCACATCATGACCAGGCCTATCTTAGACTAGATTCATTCATATTCATATTGATTCATTTTCATATACACAGGAATGACCTTTCTATCGACCTAAGTTATCTGGCATATAATGCTTTTCCTCCTGTCAGTCAGAGTTGAATAAAACTGTGTTGCTTAAGCTTCTGTGTAGTGGTGGGTGAGGCCTAATGCTTTGTATTTGTGTTTTATGCAGGGAAAATCAAAGTCTGGTGAGAGATCTGTGGCTATCTCCCTGCAAGATGAGGAGAAGAAATACTTGTCAGGACATGTCATTGATGGAAGAAATTTGTTTCCTGCAATGGGATATCTTGTGAGTTGCAGAATGCGCTATCTTATAAATGTTGTTATGGGCTTTGCATGTATTGATATGACTCTTTTCATTTTACTTCCCACATTGAAATAGGGCTGTAACTAAATCAATTACCTTGAAACTCTCCTGTAGTGTTATTAATTTTTCAATACATTGCTGTCAGTCAATAGACTGTTTGTGTCATATACTGACAAGTGAATTTGTCAGTTAAATCATGAATTTTTGACAGTGGTTTAATGCACATTTTGTCAGTTATATTTGTTAAGACTTTTCCATTGTCACAAAACATGACCCCACAGCTTTCCAGACAAAGGTATTTTCTGAAACGTTGTGTACTGTTATGTACAATAACAGTGGAGGAAGTCAAAAAAAATTGTCAATTTTTTAAGCGTATTTTTTCATGCATATGAAAGAAATTTCACAAAATAAGTTCTTATTTTGTAGATAATTTTAGATATAAAGGTTTAAAAGGAAAAAAATCTGTTGTTTTTTTTAAATGTGTGTTTCTTGTTTGTTTGTTGGAGTTAAAGCAAAAGTGTGTAGATGTACATTGTGTGGTCTATGAGTCATTCTGGGACATCCTTAGGATCTCAGAATATATAGCATTGAACAGTTGAATAAATGATGAATTGGAAAAGATTTGTTAGGAAGAAGTTGTGGCCTACTTCAGATACTGTACTGGCATTTGCATGGAGGGATTGGGGAACACCTTGAAGGACCTCAGGATATCTGGCATCCTGCCCTAGATTTGAACTAGGCATCTACAGAATACAAGTCTAGATCTTCACACTGCACAAACTGTGCTTGTATAAAATATGAATATATTTTGGGTTTTCACAAAGAACAAAATTTGGTGAAGTTAAAGTTAATGTATGCACATTTGAACATAGCAAGCATCCTGCTTAATGCAGTTGTAGCAGTGTCCAAGCTGAGTCATATGCCGTGCTTTGTGCAGACTGCCTTTGCTGAATGAGTCTGTACAGTAAAACACCATACCAAGTCAAATATATTTCAACTTCTGACTGTGCTATGTGACATTGCCTCTTCCTGTGTCATTATGCAGTGCATGTTGCTTTGTTTTGTGATTCTGTGGAGAAATGTGTAGTAAAGAATGTTGTCTGTTGGGATATGACACTGTGTTAGTTCGTAGAAATTTACCAACATATGTGAGGAACATTTTGCTGCACAGACATTATTCTAAACTAAGGATGGGAGCAGTTGGCCTCCTCAAAATCTTCACTACTCTCTGTCAGACTACACAATGCGATATCTCACAAAACTTTTTTTTTAATAGCTGCTGCCTCAAGAATCTTGCATGTTTATATTGTTTGCTGTCGATTTTCTCACCGTTGGGTACTGTATTTCTGTGCCATACTGCTAATATAGTGCTATAAGAAGGTCAGCTGGCAGTGAGAAAATTTTCTGTACCCATTGTATGGAAAATGGTTGGGGGAGGCCATTCACCTTGTAATTGTTTGCCAATTTGAATGTGTTCCATATTTATGTTTTCCTGAAATAAGACTGTGAGTGGATAGAGGCATCTTATATTCAGATAAATGTTGAGAGCAAAAGGATTGATCTTTTCTGAGCACATTTTATATTTAAATTGAAAGATTATTGTGTTTTAAATTCTTCATAAGCTGCCATCCATTGTGTTTGTTTTACTACTGGCAGGAGACCATTCTGTAGGGACACCTTGTACAAATTTATTGAAGTTATTGAATATGGAACTAGCATATAATGCAAAGGGTACTGGGTTTTTTCCTGGTGGTACTGTAGCTGGCGCTTGATTTTGACCCCTCACCTCCAACTAGTACTCGGGTTAAGAATGAGTGGAATTTTTATCCACTCCCTGCTCTGTGCCTTCATGGAGTGGGCAGGGAAAGTTAACCTTTTCACATTTACTGCTAATGGTTTAAGATATTATGATTGTTGAAGAAATAGAAGTTTATGATATATGTTGGATTTATCTGGCTCATGAAAGGGACCAGTTTTGGGCACTAGTGCCTGTGTGAAAATGTGTGAAATTTCTTAGCTATCTGAGGACTAATAAGCTTTGCAAAAGTTACTTTGGCCCATGAATTAGTAACTTACATCAAGTAAGAAGATAAGCATGCTTTTATGGCAACTGAAATTTAATGTGCATCTTCCACGTGTAAAGGAAGGATCTGCAGTTTCTTTCTTTGTTTGTTTCACAATACCAAATGGTTAACTAAATGGAGTTTTACTGGTTGTTTTGCAGGAGCTAGTCTGGGAGTCAGTTGCAATTATGAACAGGCAGTTGTACACTGAAACACATGTCATGTTTGAGGATGTTCGTTTTCACAGAGCCACCAATATCCCAAAGGACGGTAAGTACTGTGGTGCAGTTTTACGGTCTTTCATGATAGCTGTAATGCACGTGGATTGCTTGATGTGTGTTTTGTCTTAAGATTAAATCAAGAGACAGCTTATTCCAATACATACTATTTCCATTACGTTTATATTAATTTTATTCTTCCTTCTTTGTCCTAGCCTCTCAGTTGCTCTCAGTCAATCAGCAGTTGCAGTTCTGTAGGTATTTCTGCATTTTTTGTCATGTTACATATGAAGCATTCAGGGACAACATTTGTCCTGACACAGTTTTTTGTGTCTGCTTGAATACATCAGGCCTAGAAGCTAATGCTGAATAAAATCATCCCCTTTTTCAAGGACAAAAGGCCTTGGTGCCAAAACATGTGTTTGTCACATATTATCTTGCAGTACATAAGGAAAAGAATTGGTGACACAAAACATACATCGGCTGTATTATTTCAAACTATGTGTTATGTATGGATCATTTTAAGCACAATGGTATTTTGTTGTGCACATTGTTTAGTAAAAAGAAAGTCACACTTTTAATCACATTGCGTAACAGGAGACTGGGGAATGCTTTTTAATGAGAAATGCCGTAGATTTAATCTTCTTGAGAAGTTATTGGAGTGATAAAATCAGAGAGGGTGAAATGGATTGGTTGTGCAGCCTATGTGGGAGAGAGGTGAAGTCCACATACATTTTTAGTTGGAAGAATTTAAGGTCAGAAAGAGACCAAATGTGAAATCTGAGTGTAGAAGTCAAGATAATTTGAAATGGACCTTAGGGATGTGGATGTGGAAGTGTGGTCTGGTTTCATGTGGTTGAGGATATTTACCAGTTGATGGGCTTGTGTGAACATGATGCACATATTGTTCCATAAAAGGTGGGAAATTTGACAGGCTGAGTGACTGTTAACTTCTCCAGGAGGATTTGCTGTGTGGAGTTCATACAATTTATGGGGTTTGTTTGACTCTCAGGTTAAAATGCAGTTAATTTCATAAACAATAATCGAGTGTTGTCTTAGAGCTTTGAGGTGAATGTTTAAATCCTGTTTAAGTAAATTTCACATTTCGAGATGTTGCACGGTTCATTTCAAAGTTTTTTTTACCCCCTCCAGGATTCCTAGAATTTGTTATCATGGTGCAGCAAGGAAGTGGAGACTTTGAAGTGTTTGAAGGAGGTGCGGCTGTTGTGAGTGGTACAGTGCGAGTACCTGAGAATGTCTCCCATGAGAGAGCATCCCTGGAATTCTCTGAACCACAAACTAGTGACAATTTGCTCGAACTGTCCTCTCAGGATATATACAAAGAGCTGCGCCTGCGTGGGTACAACTATCACGGGGACTTCTGTGGCCTTGTGTGTTTGGACAGCTGTGGTGAGTGTTTAGTAAGGAACAGGTTTTTTGTATTTGTTACATAAAATGTACATAATGGGGAGGTAGCATTTGTCTGCAATAGCACGTGTCTCAACAGCTGTGTCTAATGTAATATGAAATTAACTTCTAAACGCAGTGACATGCATTAAATATTGAAAAAGAAACTGTTTCTACACAAATTTGTGTGCTTTTTTGCTTACACAATCAGATTTTCTTTGTCTACTCCTGGTCCTTGTACCTTGAGGGTTCCAGTCCAGTGCATGTCTTTCTGTTGCACCTTGTGGTTTACATAGTGTATGGCCAATCCAACACAATTTCTCTCTGTTATTTGCTTTTCAGTAGGCATTTGTTTTGTTCCCTGCCATAATTCCTCATTTGAAATTTTAACTGGCTATATGACGTTTCAATATCTTGTAGGCAACTTTTTTACAAGCACTTGGAGTTACTGTATTTCCCGGCCCATAAGATGCACCATGATTTTTCGTTAGGAATTTTAGAAAAAAATAATGATGAATGTATTTTAATTTTAGTAATTTATTGGAAGAAAACAGTTTGTTACATACAAAAATTAGCATCCATAATATAATTGATTCATCGTAGAAAGCCAGAAAATCGTCGTCACTGCCACTAAAATCATCATCATAGTTGTTTTCACTATCTCACAATAAAGATGTTGTATAATAGATGTACAGGTATTTATAAGTTTGGAAATAATACTTACCCTCAACGCATAAGACGAAGGTCGAATGTAGGTCACATTTTATGGGGGAAAGATTGTGTCTTATGGGCCAGGAAATATGGTGATTAAGAAGGTCGTTCGAAAAGTAAAGAACGTTTTGCCATACAAAGATATTTATTGACAATAGGAAAGAAACAGAATATGCAGGTTTTATCACACACCTTCACCTACTTCCCCACATAGTCACCTTGGACATTGAGGCACTTGTCATACCATGACACCAGTTTAATTATTCCCTCCTCGTACCAGAAGGCTGCCTGGCCCAACGTGCACAAATTTGGCGGTACTGCAAATGTTCGGTGACAATTACATACACAACTGTACGAGACACTTCCGGACATTGTTCGTACACTTCGCTAATTGTTAAATGTCAATTCTCTCGAATTATGCGGTTCACCTTTTGCTTCAATGCGTCTGTGATGACAGAGGGTCACCCTGATCTCTCAGCGTCATGAACATCTGTTTGCCCATTCCTAAAAATTGTGCACCATTTTCGGACACTGACTGCGTTCATAACATGTTCGCCATAGACTGCAACACGTCTTTGGAGAATTTCACTGTTTCTAACATTTTCCGCCTGCAAAACTGTATCACGCCTCGCACCTCACGGTCGGCGGGATTTGATATCGGCGCATTCATTGTCACAACCCATTACACTCACAACGTGAAAAAGTGCACCAACTGCACCAGGTAACTATCTACACTCTACTGAACACACCAAATGACTGATCTGGTACAATGAAACAACTGTGTGGGTTGTATGCGCAGACGTTCTTTACTTTCCGAACATTCCTCGTACTTATCCGTTTAGTTCTTTTCATGTCCCACCCCCATACAATATGCCTGACTTAATATTTGTATTAAACAACTGAATTTTAGTTCTAAGTAACATATATTTATTACTCCACACCGGGTACAACTTCACAAAGGCCCCATTTGCCTTCTTGATATTAGTATGGATATCCTGTAAGGCTTGGCCATCTATAATAACTAGGCTGCCTAGATATGGGAGGATTTAAAGTGTTTCACCACTACCATTTACTGTAAATACCAGATATGTAGTAGGGTTTACTCTCATGCTACATGGCTTAGGGGACAAAATATGTATTAAAATTTCCCTATAATTTTTTCAGTACATGCAGAATGTAAAAAGCACATAAATAGTGACAAGTTGTGTTGTGTTTAACAGCACTGTCAGGAAAGATACGCTGGAGTAACAACTGGGTGACTTTTGTGGAAAGTATGCTGCAAGCATGGCTCTTTGCGGATGACACACGAAGCTTGTTTGTTCCAACAGAGATCCAGAAACTTACCATAAATATTACACAGCATATTGTTTATTTGCAGTCACTTGATGTGAATGCTGAGCAGGGTGAGTTTCAGACATGCTTCTTTTGTACATGTAGTGGAGAATGTATTGATTTCATTAGCTTCAAATCTGCTGTAATGTGATGTGGTGTCACTGGGCATGTGGTTCTGGATGTGCTGGACTGCAGTGCCTTCAGAACATGGGACACCACATGCCCAGTGACACAGTTTCACAACTCAGAGGACGAATCTTTAGTGGTGCCACTGCAAGAGTGTCAAATCTTACAGCTAATACCTTCTCAAGTAGGCTTACTTAATTTAGTTAAGTCACTTAGTTCCTAAGTTAGGTAAGTGCTTTCTTTTAACTTGTGGCAGGCGCTTGTAAACACAATATTGAAACATAAGACTTCATAGACTATGGGGAATTACTTGACTGAGTTATTATTTTCTCAAGATTGGTACACCATGTAGTTGGTTAATAGCTGTTCAGTTCAGGCACTAATTCATGAGCTTTTACTTTGGACATCTGGGTTTGATCCCAGGGTAGTCCATTTTGGATGTGTTGTGGACATAATGACACAAGGGACATGTTTCTGTCTGATTACTTCAAATTTCTCCTGTTAATTACCATTCTTCACATGATCTATATTGCTTCATCTGTTATCTTATCTTTGGTATGGGCAACAGAACCTTCAGAGGCTGCAGTTCCAACAGATATACTGTCATCCCACATTGAGAATTAAACATAATGTAGTTAGATATACAGTTTCTGTCAGTCTCTGCGTCCTGTGAACATGGTAGTGAAGGCTCTGTAGATCGGAGGGGCTCAGACTGTTAGAGGAAAAACTGCAGGATGCTTTACATCAAATTGACATTCTAATGAGGAAAAACAAGGCACTGGAAGAACAACTACAATTGGTGGCAGCTGGAAGGGAAGTTGGCAGGCGTGACACAGTTCCGGGTCATCTTAAAGGTGGAGAATGCTTAGTGTTGGGTGATTATCATATGAAATGTTGGAACTGAATGTCCAGACATAAAGATTGAGTGCTTTCCGGGCATTAGAACAGAGCAGCTACAAAGGGTTATTGAAAGAAGAGAACTAGGGAGCCCACCTTCAGTCGTTATCCATGTAGGTACCAACGACTTGAGAAGAACTGGAAATCTCGATTGTGTAATGGGAGATGTTTATGATCTGGTAAATACAGCAAAGACTAAGTTTTCAGCATCCAGGGTGGTCTTGAGTGGAGTGCTGTGGAGGGAAGGCATGTCATGGCGGCGCATTGGAGCAGTTAACAACAGATTAGAGTGGGTAGTGAAAACACTAGGAGTGACCTTTGTAGATCCAAATAGGTGGGTGGATGACTGGGACTTAGTAGAGATGGCCTTCACATAAACCGAAGAGGAGCGAGACATCTGGGTCAGCTGTACTCTAGAGTATGTGGTATCAGCGGCGAAAGGCAGAAAATGAGAGGTGATTGACCATGCATGGCGACAGGAACTTTCAGTGAGGGGATGTCTGGGGAGATGTGGATGGCAGCAATCCAGGCACACATGATGGCTGCGTGGAAAATGGCTGAGAATGATGAGCCGACAGCAAATCCAGAGAGGAGGGAAACTGAAGATGAAGCAGAGGAAGAACGTGTAGCGGTGGCAAGGGGGCACAGGACTAAGGGTAAACCATTGGTTTTACTGCAGGTAAACTGTAGGAGTATTTGCAATAAGATTTTAGAATTTCAGAATTTAATAGACACATATAACCCTTATGTCGTAATAGGCACGGGTTCATGGCTTAGTGAGGAAATTAACAACCCCGAAGTATTTGGGGATGATTATATAACTTTCAGGAGGGATAGGTGTACTTGAGGTGGTGGAGTGTTCATTTGTGTTAAAAATTACATCGATTGCAGGGAACTATGGACTGACGAAGATTTTGAGATGATAGCAGTTGAAGTGAAAGGCAGGCACCCAAAATTTACTTGGGAAATTGTAGGGATTTACAGAGCTCCAAATGAGGACATGCAAGTTATAGAAAGATTAGTAACCCGAACTGGTTTTACAAGGAATTCTACAAAGAATAGCATCATTGGGGGTGACTTAAACTTACCTTACGCAGAATGGAATGGAAATGCGGGTGATAATAGTAGAACTCAAGCACTTATAAATAGTTTGGTATGGGAAAACGGTTACAGGGAGGTAGTAGATAGCCCAACCTGAGGGGATACTTTACTGGATGTTTACCTTGTCCGGCCCGAAAGTTCATTCACCTGTAGCAGTATAGTACAAGGGATCAGCAATCATTACGGAGTAATGCTGGAAGTAGAGTGGGAAGAAAGTGGCTGTAAACCTCAGGTAGAAAGGGTAGTCTCGGTGTACAACAAAACAGATGTTCTAGGCTTACAAACCTTCCTCTGCGATAAATTCGCAGTATGGGCAAGCAACGGCAGTTGCGTGTAGGAGGTATGGCATAATTTCAAAAATATAGTTTATGAGTGTATTGAACGCTTTGTTCCCCGTAAAATTCTTAGAAAAAATTTGGACCCTGAATATTACAATAAGGAAATTAAACGATTAAATTCAAAGGTCAGAAAAGCATATAATAGAAGAAAATTAGGAGCACATCACCTAGAGCTACTTGCAGCCAAGAAATCTGTACAAGAGGCATTTTTAAAATTAATACTAAACAAAGAGGGCAAATGCTGGTCAGAGTTCTACAAATACATGAAAAGGCGAAAAAGAAATAGTGAAAATATTCCTGCCATCAAGGACTGTAATGGCCAGATCATCACAGACTTGATAGAAAAGGCCAATTCTTTAAATTTCTCTTACTTGTCAGTATTCAGCAGTGAGGATAATATTCCGAATATACAGGTCAAAATCTCAAGCTAAACCTTCACCATTGATACTAAAATCATTAGGAAAAGGATTGCAGCGACTGGGAAAAACAAATCGGTAGGGCCAGACGGTGACACTGGAGAAATTCTAAAACTGGGTGGGGAAGCCATGATTCCATACCTTGCATGGCTACTTGACATAACAGTGAACAATGGTACTCTGCCAGGTGACTGGAAGAAAGCCACAGTGATTCCTACTCACCATGGGGGTTATCGATCATTAGTCACGAATTATAGACCTGTTAATTTAACCTCGGTGGTTTGTAAACAAATGGAACACGTTATAGCTTCTTATCTAAGGAAAGTGTGGTATAAAAATGATTGGTTATACGAGGGTCAACATGGTTTCAGCCCGGGATATTTGTGTGAAAGGCAAGTATCATGGTATGCTAAGACATTGCGGACTCTCTGGATAACGGAGACAGGATTGACAATATTATAATTGACTTTTCGAAAGCTTTTGATTTAGTTCCTCATGGCCGGCTGCTTATGAAAATTGCAAACTCAGGGGTGGATTCTAGGGTAGTTGTATGGATAAGGGAATTCCTATTAGGTCGCACGCAGAGAGTCAGGGTAGGAGGGCATTTATCAAAGGAAGTTATAGTAACGTCAGGTGTACCGCAAGGGAGCATATTAGGTCCTCTTCTGTTCCTAGCCTACGTAAATGATATTTGGAGGAATATTGAGTCAACTATTAGACTTTTTGCTGATGACTATGTAATTTATAGAAAAATTATAAATAAGGAAGACATAGAAAAGTTGCAGAAAGATCTGGACAGGCTGGGGGAGTGGGCTGTTAAAAATGCGATGAGAATAAATCCAAGTAAAAGTAAGGCGGTTCGCTTTACGAGAGCCTGGGTGAAGGATCCACTAGATTATTCGTTAGCAAACACATTAATACCAAGTACCTAGGAATAATCTTATGCAGTGATTTAAGTTGGGCGGATCAAGTCAACTACATGGTGAAAAAGGCGTGGAGGGCACTACACTTCACAATGCGAATACTCAAAAAGGGAAATAGTAATACAAAAAGTTTAGCCTACATGTCTCTAGTACGTCAGATACTGGAATATGGGGCTGCATGCCGGGATCCATACAGGGAGGGACAAATAATTGTGTTAGACAGGGTGCAGAGAAAGCGGCCAAATTTGCACATCATAAGAACAGTTCAAACTGGGAAATTCTGGTGTCGCGTAGAAAGTTATCACGCATATGTACTCTCTTCAAAGCGTACTCTGGAGAACGGGTGTGGAAGGCTATAGGTGACAAATTACAACGGCCACACTATCTGAACAGGGTAGATCATGAACGGAAAATTAGGAGTAGGAGGCAAAGGACGGATATAGGGAAATATTCCTTTGTGAATTCAAGACTGGAACCAGCTACCTGCAGAAGTGTTAGGAACTCTCCCCTGTAAACTAAAGACCTTGAAAAAGAGGGTAAGGAAAGCGATTGTTGAGGTGAGTTAAAGAAAAATAAAGTGTGCAGAAAATCTTTGAAAAGTGTAGTGAAAAGAAGTGAAGTGAAAATCATCTAAAAGTGTAAAATAGTGTTGTGAAGTGAAGTGAAGTGAAGTGAAGGGAAGTGTATTGAAGTGCAG
>Ga0209628_10003866_pt1 | contig 10647 bp, 8 predicted proteins | sample TergutCu122P4_FD_187285 | JGI IMG/M metagenome (GOLD analysis project Ga0209628, IMG submission 187285) | Cubitermes ugandensis P4 segment gut microbial communities from Kakamega Forest, Kenya - Cu122 P4 (SPAdes) (version 2) | ecosystem: Host-associated > Arthropoda: Insects > Digestive system >... | reverse complement strand
GGGGGGGGGGGGGACCAAATAATATGGCTCCTTCCCCTACACATCTCCACAAACTAACTAGTGAGAATTCTGGCCTTCTGGGATGCAATGCTGCATCACTGGGTACACGATTCTCAATGTTTTGAACATGAAGAATCACTCACACAGCAATACAATGCCACATCATAGGAGACTGGCAACCCGATAACAATGCTGTGAAAACAATGACAAAGATAAATACTGACTGGTCTTTCTAATCAATGCATACAATGTTTTTTGTGAGGTCCACATTAAATCTTTACAGTAAATGTTGACTAATTTCCATCTTACAAGCATTATTTTGTATTGGATATGACCAAATGGATTAGCAGTTTATTCAAGATTACAACTCTTGGTACTACAAAAATTGGGAACAGATAATAATCCACTTGGAAAAGTTCTGGAGTCCACTGTAGGTATGACACTAATAAACACCTGTCAATTTGGAAATAGAGCAATCTGCAGTCATAAACACATATCACAATGAACTCAAGTATTTTTGTACTGTTTAATATCCTTCTAACTTCAAATAAAACATTCACTCTGGAGTGAATATTTCACAGCTATTCAGTAACAAAGGAGGGTTTGGTAGTAAGCTAGGGGCCATGGCACATCAAATATTTAGTGTGTCTATGAAGATCAATATATGTATAAATGTAATATCAAGGCATGTTTGTGCAACCACTGTTGCAGAAAAGCAATAAGTATTACATATTCTGAGTCTATGTCTGTAGCCTTAGTTATCCAGCATGCATTGCGCATGCGCCATACTGTCAACTGTTGACAGCGTGGCACTACAAAATTTATATGTTAAGATTTTTCCTGTATCCAAACTGTCTATCTGAAAAAAAAGTCATCTGACTTCAGATGTAATGTACTCTACTACAGGCAATTTTGTCATATATTCTACACAATGTAGTTACTAGTGAAAATGGTCTGCAAGTGGATATGCAGGTTCTTTCATGCTTTTTATGTATGGATTTAATATCTGGTCTGGACAAATTCCATTGCCACTGAATGAATCTGTACAGTGATGGTATGGATAACCGGTTATACATTAAATTACATGTACATTATATTTTCACATCAGTATAAAACAGGTAAATACAAAATTTAGTTCAAATTCTGTTATTATTGAAGTGCTGTAGCAAATTTCAACTACATATACAAACATATATCATGTGTGTGGTCCACTGTAGCCCTTGTCTTTGTACAACTTGTTGTAGTATGTGCAGGAGTCCCATTTATTACAGTGATGCCCTTTGTCTCAAGTTTTTTTTTTTAATATAAAGACACCCATCTGGCCAGGCCTGGTCTGTAGAAATTACGTCCAAGAGTACAGCTGTTTAGAATGACATGTATGATTTCTAATGCTTTCATATGGTGTTCAGTTAAACACACAATATGAACAGTAACACTGATACATTAATAAATCATCAGTTTTGTAAAAAGGGCTTCATATCAAGTCTATGTGTGTGTCTCATCCTTTGACTAACACTAACTCACCAATGCTGTGGAAGCACTTATTTGCCTCCCCCCAGTGGAGCCAGTGGTACAGAGTGAGGTGAGGTCAGCTGCACATCATCTCTGGAGTCTGGGAGGTTGGTCTTACCTACATCCCAATCGAGGACATAGCAGTATTTTGATGCGGCTTCAGCAGTCTGATCCCATATTTAATATGGGGGTAGATGTTATGAGGCCAGCATTCAATTTTGAACCCAAATATAGGGTTACTACGAGGGCTGATCATTTAATTCCGGGACTGATTATTTTGTGAGTGAAAGAGTAGACTTACCAGCTAGCTGGTCTTGTCTCCTTTGAAGTAGTGTCCTTGTGCTTGTATGCACTTATTCCAGCATTCCTGCCACTGACGAAAGCACCTCTGGAAGTCACTTTTTGTAATAGCCCTCATTTGTCTCGTCATGTTGGCTTGCACCTCTTCAATGTCATCGAATCAGTGACTTTTCATTGTTTTCTTCAGTTGCGGGAACAAGAAGAAGTTGCATGGTGCAAGGTCAGGGGAGTAGGGAGGGTGTGGGAGGGACGGAATGTTGTGTTTCGCCAGAAATTCATTTGTGGTGACAGCCCTGTGAGCAGGGGCATTGTCATAGTGCAGGATCCAATTGCCGGAATGCCACTTCTCAGGGCGATGTCTGCGCACAGCATCGTGCAGGCGTTGCAGGACTGTTTTGTAGAATTCCTTATTTACCGTCTGGCCTCTAGGGACGTATTCATGATGAATGAGCCCGCCAATGTCAAAGAACGCAATCAACATGGTCTTGACATTGGACTTCACCTACCGCGCTTTCTTCGGTCGAGGAGATGATGCAGTTTTCCACTGTAAGGACATTTGCTTTGTTTCCGAGTCATACTCGCAAACCCAGCTTTCGTCACCAGTGATTACCGAGGACATGAAGTTCGGATCGTTTTGGGCTCGCCCACGGAGGTCAGTGAAAAATGACACACGATCGTCCTTCTGCTCCGCCGTCAGGAGATGGGGCACAAACTTCGCTGACACATGTCTCATTTGCAAATTTTCAGTCAAAATTTTCTGGCACGTACTGAATGCTATTCCAACATCCTCTGCAACCTCTCTGATAGTCAGACGTCGGTCAGCGCGAATGATTTCTCGCACACGTGCCACGATCTCCTCAGTGTGGGAGGTGGACGGCCTGCCTGGGAGGGGGTCATCTTCAAAGGATCAGCATCCATTTTTGAAACAGGAATACCACTCAAATGTCTTTGATCGACTTAGGCAGGACTCTCCGAAAGCTGCTTGCAGCATTTCGTACATTTCAGCACCAGTTTTCCCCAGATGGAAACAGAAATTGATGCACACACGCTGCTGAACTTTCTCCTCCATCGTGAGATGCGATGCACACTGCAGATGGACGTTCACTTAGAGGCTTCCACAGAGCAAATGTGGGGAGATACTGGCTTCCAGTTATGCAAGTACACTTGCACAGAGTTGTCACCTGTCCTGCCTTGTTGCCACTTCACTGCGTATTACAGCTTCCCCGAAAAAAAATCAGTCCCGGAATTAAATGATCAGCACACGTATGTTGACTGGGGAGATTGGAGGATGGTGTGATGGATGATGCCAGGAAGTTGGGGGAGAGAAACTGGAGGAATGCTGCAAGGAACAGGGACAGCTGGTGGAAGATTCTGAAGAAGGCCTTGGCTCAAAATGGGCTGTTGTGCCAATGATGATGACGATGATGATGATTATTAGGGAAGACTGGGCCAAATGAATTGGCACTCCTCCTGCAGTCAAAGGGTTCATCTGGTTTACAGATGGGTCCAAGATAAAGGAGTGGTCCGGGGCTGGCGCCTATGGGCAATCTGTGAGAAGAAGGCTCAACTTCTCTCTAGGAAGATATGCTACAATCTTCCAGGCTGAGATACATGCTATCTTGGTGTATGTTTATGAAATTCAATTTCAAAGTAGACCAGAGAAATATATGAGTATCTGCTCTGATAGTCGGCTTTCAAAGCTCTCCAGGCCATCAGAATGTCTCCATTGGTCCAACAGTGCCAAAAAGCGTTGAATGATCTCTCTACTTGGCATGTGGTGGGGCTGTACTGGGTCCCTGGACATGTTGGAGTACAAGGTAATGAGATTGCCAACGAGCTCGCTAGGGACGACTCTGCTCTAAAGTTTGTTGGACCTGAGCCAGCCTTGGGAGTCTCTAGACAGGATATACGAAGACGGATTAGACGCTGTTTAGTTAACCAGCGTTGGGTATGGTGGGGAGGTCTTGGTGACACCCAAAGACAGGCTCGAGAATTAATTTCGGGACCTTGTCTGGGTGCCAAGGCTAGGTTTCTATCCTTGAATAGGACACAATCCAGTGCTATTACTGGCCTTCTCACTGGACATAATACCTTGAGGAGACATCTTAACCTAACAGGGTTGTCGGATAGTCCACTGTGTAGAAGGTGTGGAGCAGAGGAAGAAAACTCAGCCCACATTCTTTGTGAATGTGAATCTTTGGCTTCACACAGACATGTGTATCTGGGCTCCTTCATCTTGGAGCCAGAGGACATCAAGAGTATAAGTCTGAGGGTCATCTGGAACTTTAGCAAAATAACAGGGATCCCATAAATTAATATGGGGCACAAAGGGCCCGCCAATTAAGGCCTCGGTGTATCGGGACCGTAAGGTCTCAAACCCAATCGCAATCAATAAATCAATCAGTCAATCAACACTAACCCACAGCTCCATATGGTTAGTGTCAACAGGTTGGCTACCCTGGCACTCACTGAACAATCAATGTGACATGACCCACTGTCTACTGAGGAACAATCCATTTTTACTAAATAGCTGTGAAATATCTGTTATGAAATGAATGTTATACCTGACTTTACAAGGTTGTTACACATCACAGAAACACTTAAATGCACTATTAAGTCATGTATGTATACAACAAAGAGGGGCTTTCTGTAATTCCAGATTTACAAACAGCTGTGTGTCCCCTACACCATACCGATTCCTGGGCAAAAAGCCATACATGGGGTCTACCCCTTCACAAATGACAATTTAGAACAACATGTTAACAAATGACTGGACACAGATTTGCCATTAACACACCAGTGTTGGGTGTAGGTGGATTTGCAGGCTTCAAATTTTAATCATAATCTATCACACAAAATGCCCCAAACCTCTATCACTGAGAAGAAGTTGTAGCTACTCATGCTACTGTAATTAATCATAGATCCACAAATCCCAGGTACAAGGTCACCTGGGCAACTAAGTTTTTTATGATGGCATCTAATATTTGTGGATTCTCAATAAGGAACTTGCAACATGTCAACCTTCTGGCACCTGTAATTTTGTGGTGCCTCCTAGATTTTTTGAAAATATGTGGACATATTTTTGTGTGGATTCCTGCTATTGATGATTATACATCTGCTTTGTATTCAAAAGCTTCTACCCTGAACAAGGAGACAGAAGGTTCCCTGAAAATGCAAGTAATCACCCATGAAAATATGGTGTCATACAGAACACCATCACCATATTCACAGAGACAGAAATCTCAAAACCCATCTAACTCTTTACCTGTTTTAATCATGCAGTGCTCACTGCAAAGGTTAATTCATACTGGATGATGACAAGAAGATTACAAATGGTGAAGAAGAGAATGTGGAAGCAGTCATGGTAGAACTTCACAACACAGTAATCAAGTACAGCTGCAGTTATATTCTAGCATTACTTAATTACTTAACTACACCAGTACTCACACACATGCACACCCATGCCATCAGAGTGGGATATGCAGCTGTTTCATTATGGTACCAAATGAAAGCCTTTTCAGAAGGACAGTGTATTCAGACTAATCAAGAACTGAAGGAGCTATATAAAGTTCTAGGCATAGCAGAAGATATTAAAAAGAAGAAACTGGAATGGATTTGACATGTAGTAAGAATGGATCAGGGAAAAACAGTTAAAATATATGAGAGTAAACTGGAGAAAAGCGGATGGGGAAGACCTAGATTCAGATGGCTGGAAGACGAAGAAAGGCTCTATGGGAGATGATGGTTAAGAAATGGCGACAGAATGCAGTCGATAAAGAAGAATATGCGAACGTAATTAAGAAGGCCAAGGCTCTCTGAGGGCCGTACAGCCAAGGAGTAAATAATTAAGTAAGTAAAGTATTCAGAGGTAGTACAATGACTGTGTCGCTGCGATACATGGCTGTCAATTTCCGAACCTCAAATCATCAGGTGGTACTCATTATGAATGACAATCCACCTTTCTGACCACCACCCAGCCATTACAGGGCAAACTGTATTTTCCGAAAACATCATTTACGTACCGGCAAAAATGTTAAATTAAATCATTTCATGATACTAACGTGGATCGCCTGCAATAACCATAGCCAGCATCGTGTAACTATCCCGCAACTTTCGTAATTATTTTACTGCTGTCAGCCTAGGATTCTTTCACAGGATTCTTACTCTGCGAAAGTAAGAATGAACAAAACACACATCATAATGTTCCAAACACATAAATTTTACATCTAGAACGCATACGTATCTAAGTAACTCTCGTACGGCCACATGTGTTGCTGCAGACGCTCAAGAAGATGGTGGTGCGTAAGCAAGCGCACCAGTCCGACTGCAAAGATGAGATTCCAGCATATATAAGTAGGTATTTTAAACTTCTGAGCAACTTACCGATGATTTGCTTTTGCTGGGCAGCCTTTGGTTGTTCAGGCTGTTTCTCCGGGTCAGCCATGACGTTCCGGGTGGTGGAAAGGTGTTAAAACACGCCGAGCCGATGTTCCTCCTTCTTCCTTGCAGCTTTGGTAAATTCCTTCTCAACATGGCGCGTTGCGTTCAGACACCAAGAACGGTGACGAGATTCGGCGATTGGTTGATTACATATGACGCCACCAAAGCTCGCTGATTGGACATCATGCATTAATCTGCCGCGTATAAAGCTCAAAGATGATACAAATTATTTATTGATTGGAAACTTTTCCTACAAAATATTTTGTAGTTTTATTATATATTGGACATTGCTATCTAATTTCATCATTCGAAATCCCTTCTTTCGGAAATAATATGTATATGTATAGCAGTATAAAATGGCACCAATAATACTAAAAAAGTTCGTATCTTAATTACAATACGTTAGTAATTGAGAGCGAACTGGTTTTTATAGTAATAGGATGACCGTGAAACCAACGTACGAACACAAAATCTAATAGTGCAGTACCCAAATCCTTTATGTTAATGATTTGGATAAATCTGTGCGAATCTTGCTCAGCCAGGGCAACATTCAATAATTATCTACTCATCAAAACTGTCCTCAACAAGCTAAAAAGCCAAAATACATAACGATTACATTGAGAAACAATCTGTTACCTTAAACCATTTTATTCCTGTGCTGTCAGAAATGTTTTCCCCCAACATCTGCCAAATTTATGTCTGTATTTTTTACCATATTCTCTAAAGTTTTAGATAGGTCATATGAGGTACCCATAGTTACTCGTGTGTAAGTTTTCTGAAACTCTAATTTTTAATAATATTTATTTCGTTATAAGAGGGGGGTTTCACTTGTTTTAAACCATTAATTTGAAAGCCAATTTAACTCGTACTCAGTTTTTCATAGCCATCGTCTCTTGTCCTTTCCGATAAAGAGATGATAATTATCTTAGGGCTTTGAAGACAAGGGCACCTTCAGTGCGAAATTGTTGGTTTGGGGTAGCGATACAAATAATTACAGTCGTGCTCATTCTAGCACGTTCTTTTATAAATCATAAAAAATTGCAATATGCTATATGTATTGTGAAGTGAATAATATTCTGTACCGAATTGAACCTCTTGCTTTAAAGGTAAGGCTATACATACTCTTTCAGAGTGCCTTTCGTTTTAACTGCACCACATTTTCAAAATAATCTTTGGTAATGGGAGTGTGGTTCGGAATCATGGATCTCAATCGAGAGAACAGTATGTGGGATCCATGGCTTTCCAATTGTGGCTATGTACCATTGACTTCTGTATGGTAATCTGTGCGTTTTATCCCTTTGTAGCAGTGGTTCGGTGGTTTGCGAACATGGGTGGTGTTGCCTGAATATGTTGCATTTGGAGAAAGCCGTATTTTCCTCTTGTATTTTGTGTGGAATGCTTGCAGTGTATTATATATCAGTGTATGTTATAGTGTCGGTTATCGTACTACTTCCTTTAGCCCTGTATTTGGAAAGTAAAGTGAACCGGTCAAAGATTCATGTGCGCGGTATTACGAGTCCCACAGCTTTTCAGAAGCTTGTAATTTATTTTCGCTTGTGGTCGCACTCTGCATTAACGTGGGTTATGAAAACTTGTCAGCAGCTGCGACCTGCCTCGCAAAGAAGTGGGACAAGTGAGGTGTCTGCTTATGCTGAAGAAAGTAACCTCACATTGATGGAAACCCCTCAGGGAAATGACACAAGCAGGCATGATTCTGGATTATATGGAGAAAATTTTGAATACAGTCGAAGAAACAGCTTCAGTCCTTACTCATCATGTGATTCAGTGGGTAGTAGTACCAGGTTTTATAGCAGGAGCCAGCGGTTATTGCAACGGACACCCAACCGATCTTATGGAGATACAGGCTTTCGTACCAAAGATTCACCATGGGGTAAAAGTGTGAGTCCTAAATTAAGAAGTCATGGCGCAGGCGTGAAAACTGTGCAAACTGTTGCCGGCCCTCTTCTGGCTTCAACAAGATTCAATATCAATAATAATATAAGGTTAGTAGACAGACAAATTCATGCTTTGTTGCTTTGTATTATATTTCTCCCACAGTAGTGTTGCTTATTGAAGTGATATGTTGTAGGACATATGGAGATGTTAGCAGCCCAGGATTGAGTAGTCGCGTGGCCCGTTACGCAGAAGACTCAAAAACATTGACACATCAGAAACAGTATTCAGGTCCAGGACAGTTTCCTCTCGTTCAGCTAGATCATTCTGCATCAAAGTTACCCATTCTTCCTTACCACAAATTTCGGAGAAGTGTCCACATTCCTGTTACTGTCAGGATTGCACCTCCTCAGTCCTCAGATGCAAGGTATATCACATGGGCTAATTTTACAGTGTTGGTCTGTTTAGCATGTTTTCATTCGACATCTACAGAAAATAACAGAAATGCAGTTTGAAGTGCAAAATTATGCCCTGTTATAAGAAATCTTTATTTTTGGTAGTACACGTACGCATGCCTTGATGAATGGAGTAACTTTGCCAAAAATTGCAAATGGAACATAATTTATGTATATTCTATGGATCATAGTATTATGATATAAATGTAGAATGCATTATGATAAAATATAATAGAGTATTTGTTTCAAATATTATGTGTAAGTACACAATTAAAAATTGTTTCTAGTTAGAGGAAACAATAATGGGCTCACATGATTATCAGGAGTGAGAGATGCTTAACATACTTATGTAACAATTTAAACTTTCTAGGACAGATGGATGATTAATTAGTAAATTAATCCATTCTAGTGAGCTTGTTTAGTATTCACTGAGGTTAGTATTTGGCACATAAATGTTGTATCTGTGTCTTGTTGTGTTGCATATATCTGAATTGGTCAGCACTTTTCTATGTTGTCCAAAACTAATGATGGTAGTGAAAGTAAGTATTTGCTGGCAAGAGGAGGAGTGGTAACCTTATTGATCATTTCCCCACAAGAGACATCCCATTTACAACATGCCATTTCTAATGGTTTCACTTTGGATATAAGGTGCTTTTATGGTGTCCATTTCTGTAAAAATTCACATTTCATATGATGTGACAGAACAGAAATATGCAAGCCAAGGTGCTTGCCATGTGTCAGTATGTTTCAGTATATCTTCTTGTTTGACATTCATGCACTTTGCTGTCAGGTTTCTGAGCAAGTCACAGATTTTGGGTGCAAGTTCTGTAGAGGACCAACATCCTTCAAAGTCTGTTTTGGATGTTCTCAAGGAGATGTCTCGTAAACGCATCTATGCTCAGGTAAGGTAACCATACATACATTTACCTAACTTTCACAAATGTGTAAAGTTCTGTGGTATCGGTTCACTCTTTAAGAGCAGAACTAATTGTGTAGTTGCTAGTATGTAATATAGCTGTGTACAACAGTTGAGTGACCAAGCAAAAATATATTATACAAGGATAATGCGAGTAAAGATCGTATTTTGTTATGTATGAGGTAGGTTTAGAGAATTATCTACTTTGTAATTACACTTTTCCCATAGCCTGAACTTTTCTTTAAAGGTTTAAGTTTGTAACGTAACATAAGGTATTAGAGGTAATGAGTTCCAGGTAGATTTTAAGGTGTGGCATCCCCGTTGTGTGTTAATACAGTGTATAAAGAGTGGGTAAAAGTCAAACACAACTATGTTATTATTATTATGTAGCTATATGGTGGAAGGTAGCTAACAACTACATGTTTTGGCCATAGCGGCCATCATCAGGTTGTACATAGCTTGAGAGAGAAGTTGAGTACAATATGCAACAACAATCAAAATCAAAAATCACAAAAAATCACAAAAAACTAAAACTAAACAAGAACAAAAAACAAAAACAAAACCAAAAATCAAAATCAAAAATAAAAAGACCCCAAAGCAAACCCCCCCAAAAACTTAAAAAACTAAAAAACCTAAAAAACCCCCCCAAACCAAAAACCAAAACCAAGAACATAAAAAAGAAACCAAAAACCCAAAAAAATAATAAAAACCCAAAAACAAAAACAATTGGTTTTTTAAGTTTTTTGGGGGGGGGTTGCTTTGGGGGTTTTTTGATCTTTGATTTTGATTTTTGGTTTTGTTTTTTGTTCTTGTTTAGTTTTAGTTTTTTTGTGATTTTTGATTTTGATTGTTGTTGCATATTGTACTCAACTTCTCTCTCAAGCTATGTACAACCTGATGATGGCCGCTATGGCCGAAACATGTAGTTGTTAGCTACCTTCCACCACATAGCTACATAATAATAATAACATAGTTGTGTTTGACTTTTACCCACTCTTTATACACTTCCAGGTAGATGTTACAAAAGCAGTATTTATACAGGTGTCCCAGGAGGAATGTGAAATACTTCGGGAGAATGTTCCTTATGTTAAACTATACCGATATAACCCAAAACACCTATATCCAAAGTTG
>Ga0209628_10003864_pt1 | contig 10647 bp, 10 predicted proteins | sample TergutCu122P4_FD_187285 | JGI IMG/M metagenome (GOLD analysis project Ga0209628, IMG submission 187285) | Cubitermes ugandensis P4 segment gut microbial communities from Kakamega Forest, Kenya - Cu122 P4 (SPAdes) (version 2) | ecosystem: Host-associated > Arthropoda: Insects > Digestive system... | reverse complement strand
TCGGGGGGGGTGTGTGTGTGTGTGTTTTTTTTTTCTATTGACTATTGAACACTGCGTGGATGTCTCACCTGAAAATCAGTAGACCATGATGTGAATTTAGTGCTGTGAGAACCTTCAGTTACATATTCAAAGACTGATACACAGATGGGTAGCTCTTTTTATATATATACTCTGCACATTGCACTATTTCCTTGAGCCATCAGATGGAGAAAATTGCAGTTAAATAAGCTGATACATATGTAGCACAGTGTTGCTAGTAGTATTAACCAGTGCAGTCCTGCCCATGTTTTGCAACTGACACAGTTACAGATGTGTTAATGAATATGTACATGTCTTTGTTGATGATAGGTGTGAACTATCAAGTGAGTCATTTTCTGCTCTGGAATCTGCTACAGTCAAGTTCCTGTCTCGCTGCTGTTGGTGCCATCCATCAAATCAGAAGCTGCTCTCAAGGGTTCTGTGTGATGTGATCAGTCAGCAGAAAACAGTACATCAAAGTAAGGATGTGTTGTGAGGTTTGAAGTTCTGAGTGTGGCACTGCTGGCTGTTCAGGTCCTCTGGGATGTGATGTCATGGTGCTGGGTGAGTGGTTCCTGACATTTTGAACGAATCTTATGCCTTAGTTATCACAGGTTAAGCAGATTTTCTTCTTGGACTGCTTTACCTTGAAGATGGAGCACTGTGATCTTTAAAAATGTCAAGAATCACTCACCAAGTGACATAGCCTTACATCCCTAGAGACTAGAGTCCTCAAAATACTGCACTGTTAAAGTAAGGATTAAACTCATTCCCATAGAATTTTAGTAAAAGAAAGGCTGTGCTGTTGCATCCAGAGTATTGAAGTCAGTGCTAAATTGGTGTTATTCTTCTGGCAATGTCTGCCTCTCCCTTGCCCCATACAATTCATCATTCAACTGAAACAACGGTAGCCATCCCGATGTGTTTGAAGATAAGATACAAGGATTACATCAGTCAAACACATCTTATTTATTTTAGCTGTTAAATATACATGGGCGACATGTTTCGACCTCGTCTAGGTCATCATCAGGCCCTAATTTAAGAATACAGGTCTTATACATAAATTGACTCATATAATGTAAGTTGGGATCCCAGTTGCTTACAATGTATGTGAAGTAAAACTTGATAAAATAAACCACTGGATATGTGTGCACAGAGAGGATTTTCTAGTTGCGATGGTATATTAAAATACAAGTTAAAAGTAGGACTAGTTTTCGGGTGTGCAAAAACACTGACTGAAACGACTGTATATAGTCATTATAATAAGACAAATAAGTATGTTACAGGCACTAAGGCCAAACCGTTGGACTTCGGGTTGACATAGTAGTTTTGTGTTCTAGAAGCAGTATGCCTTATTTGGCTTGATGTTGCCGTGGTGGTAGATGTGTTGAGGGGAATTTTCCAAGATGTAGATGGGTTAACGTGTTAGCATGGTGGTGAGTGTCTGGTAGCACGGTGGGTACCGTTGAGTCGAGTTATCACGGAGTATGCAGTCTACGTCAGATTCGTAGGTTAGTGAGCATAGTCTGCAATAACTCGACTCAGCGGTACCCACCGTGCTACCAGACACTCACCACCACGCTAACACGTTAACCCATCTACATCTTGGAAAATTCCGCTCTACACGTCTACCACCACGGCAACATCAAGCCAAATAAGGCATACTGCTTCTAGAACACAAAACAACTACTACGTCGACCCGAAGTCCAACGGTTTGGCCCTAGTGCCTGTAACATACTTATTTGTCTTATTATAATGACTATATACAGTCGCTTCGTTCAGTGTTTTTGCACACCCGATAACTAGTCCTACTTTTAACTTGTATTTTACTATCCCATCGCAACTGGAAAATCCTCTCTGTGTGCACATATCCAGTGGTTTATTTTATCAAGTTTTACTTCACATACATTGTAAGCAACTGGGATCCCAACTTGCATTTTATGAGTCAATTTATGTAAGACCTGTATTCTAAATTAGGGCCTGATGATGACCTAGACGAGGTTGAAACATGTTGCCTATGTATACTTGACAGCTAAAATAAATAAGATGTGTTTGACTGATGTAATCCTTGTATCTTAATTCATTATTCACCATCTGTCCATCCATATCATATTTAATGCTGTGTAATGTTTGAAATTTGTACATAATAGTTAATATAAAAGAAGCATATTCACTGCAATGCATATGTTGATGTTGTCCTCTGTATCCATGTAAATTTGCATTGAGAAACTGATTTTGGTGTATCATGATTCTTCTGGGCCATTTATACACATTATATCTCCTTATAATTTCAGATGTTACATTTCTGCATGGCATTTCTGGCTTTACACGTCGCCTGGTGTTGCAGCTGCTTCTCGAGAATGAGAAACTTTTTGTGTTTGTGAAGTCCAATTTCCCTCTCCAGCGGAGTAGCTTGGCTGTGATAAGTAATGCTCCATACCAGCCTCGTTATGGTATTGGTCACCAGCATCAACTACTGTACCTGAGCACACAAACAACCTGTGCTGATATACTAAAACATGTATCAGGTTAGTTAAACCATGTTCCTCATGGCCTGCTTCACAACTTATCTGGTTCTGAGCATCAGTCATTCCTCATCTAAAGATTTCAGTGTTGTGTCTGTTATTATGTAAAACATTGTTATAGTGTGTAGGTGGAATTACAAAAGTCACCAATGGCGACTTAACTTCAACATGTATATCCATCTGCATGGAACAGAGCAACTCCCACCAGATGGATTTTTGTGAACTTTCATATTTGAGATTTTGTACTAAAAGTTGTTACCACATATGAATTGTGGCTGATGTCAGACACAAATAACAGAAACTTTAGAGGAAGGCTTGACATAAATTTATGACCTGTTGCCAGTGCTGATCTTCATAGTTGGGACAGGCTGTGTTCTCTGTGAGGTAGGTGTGGAGGCTGAAAATAACAGTTTGTATAGTTGGGACAGGCCATGTTCTCTGTGAGGTATGTGCAGAGGCTGAAGAAACAGTTTGTATAGTTGGTACAGGTCGTGTTTTCTGTGAGGTATGTGCGGAGGCTGAAGAAACAGTTTGCATGGTTAGGACAGGCCGTATTCTCTGTGAGGTATGTGCAGAGGCTGAAGAAACAGTTTCTAAAATTGGCACAGGATGTGTTCTGTATGAGGTATGAGCTGTTAAGGTCTAGGGCCAATAATGGTGTATATGCCAGAAATTTTCCACTCTACAGACATTCACATCTTTACACACAAACACACCAGACGTGTTACACTCTGAAGACATTCACATCTTTATATACAAACACCAGACATGTTAAGCTCTGCAAACATTCACATCTTTATACACAAACATGCCAGACATGTTACGCCCTGCAGACATTCACATTTTTATACACAAACTCACCAGACATGTTATACCTTGAAGACATTCACATCTTTATACACAAACACACCAGACATGTTATGCCCTGCAGACATTCACATTTTTATACACAAACTCACCAGACATGTTATGCCCTGCAGACATTAACATTTTTATACACAAACTCACCAGACATGTTATACTCTGAAGACATTCACGTCTTTCTACACAAACACACCAGACATTTTAAGCTCCGCAGACATTCACATCTTTACATACACAAACACACCAGACATGTTATGCCCTGCAGACATTCACATTTTTATACACAAACTCACCAGGTATGTTTCACTCTGCAGACATTCACATCTTGTTATGAATCATATATTATAAAGTTCACCCTAGGTCAGGCCACAAAGGCCCAGAGGGGGAGTAGAGGTATAGCTCTATTCTTTCCTTGACCTTGGTGCTAGATGGGGTGGGTGGTCAATTCCACACCCCGGCTGCTTTAGCCTCAGGAAAGACCTGGTACCCATTGTATAGGAGGCTAGGTGGGCCCCAGGGCCGGTCTGGACAGGTGCAGAAAGTCTCGCCCCCACCGGGATTCGATTCCCGGACCGTCCAGCCCGTAGCATTATCCCGGCCAATGTAATCATGTATGAAGAGTCTTAAAATTTGCATCTTTTAGTTGTTTTTCTTCTACAGTCCACAGTATCATCATCTGACAGAAAGTGATGCTTTACTGTGCATTAAGCCTTTGGCACCAAACAACACATGTGCTGCCTCACAGGGTGAATTGTTTAATTTCCATACGATGCAGCATATGTTTCAGCCAATTTTGGCCACTCTTGTATGGCTGTGTTGGAGTTTTTCCTTGGGCTTTAGCTGTGTGTGCACAAGTGCGCACGTGTGTGTGTGTGTGTGTGTGTGTGTGTGTGTGTGTGTGTGTGCGCGCATGCGCGTAGGTGATTGGGTGGGTGAGTGCATAAAAAATTGAATTGTTTAATTTAAATGCCAATGCCCTACAGTTTGCACCCTGAATTAATTCCATTGTCAATGTGTTAAAATCTTCTCAGGCTGGCAGCTTTGTCAGGTGGTCGGTCATAAACACCACTGTTTCAAAGACCAACTTGCTTCTTTGTCACTGGGGTTCTGATTGCGCTCAACATCCAGTCTGTCCCATGTATATACCCACATAAAGTTGGTCTCATAGTAGTTCATAATTCACTGAGGTCTGTGGCTCATAATGTATTTTTAAGCCAGCCTTTTGAGTTGTTCATCTAAACTGAGCAGAATGTGTTTCAAGTCATATCAAAACAGAATCATTCTTAGAAACAGGATTGTATCTGAACCACCTGATGCAGTTGTCAACCTAAGAAAATTTTATTTAATTTGGTTCCATGGAACCTGCAAGACATTCATCTTGCCATTCAGGCTACAACACCAGTGATCAGAACAGTATTAAATGTTCCAATCTGCATAGCTAGTAATTTTAAATTGGGCACTGTTTGAATCACTGCAGACACATGCTGTTATGCCAGATAATATGCTAGGTGGGTTCCCTAACATTGTGCATAGCTACAGTAGGTACAGAGTGCTCACTGCTAGGCTCATTTCAGAATGACCAGGCAACATTATATCACTTTTAGAAACATTACGCTGTTGGGGGTACATTTGTAGCTGCTAAACGAACAGAAAACTGTATGCATGTGCAGTGTTTCGCCTCATTCTAGCTTACCTCTTCATCCTGATGCCATAACTAGCACATAAAATGGTCAGTACTCCTCCATGCAGCCAACCTACAGCTCACATCTGTCCCTCCCTACCTTCCATTTGTCTGGGCCTCTGACACTGTACCTTCCTTTGAAAGCGCTGTAACACAAGCAGTTGTGTTCATCGTGAAGTGTGCTGAGCTGAGCCAGGGCTTATACTGCAGTGGTGAAATTAGTTCCTTTGTAGGCAAGGTGATTATGTTTAAAACTGCTTTATTTATTTGCCTCGAATGCTGTGGTGTCATACCCATACAATTAAGTCATATGTGAAGTCTGGCACTCTCACAGCACTGTTGCTGAAGGTGCCAGTTGTGGACATGACGCTATGTCAGTGGGCATGTTGTGTCTGGCATTTTGAGCTACTCACCCAGTGACCCATTGTCATCTCCCAGGGGACTGAGATCTTCAGTGAGGCCCTCTTTATAAAATTGTGTTACCATATTCTCAGACCTCCATATTTTTTATGTATATGTGCCAACTGAGGGACACATGACTGGTTGTGTGCAATTTCGGTTTTATATTTTATTGATTTGTGGCTGTTCTTCACAGCATCAGGAAACTTGCTTCCTCTGTTGGGAGACACGAAGGTCAGTGAGAACGTGGCAGGTCCTAGTGGCACCAAGGAATCACGTAAGGAGTTGTGGGAAATAGGTCTGGGGCTGGTTGATCAGTTGTCTGTGGCAGCAGGTGTAACAGCTAAGGATAAACGAGTGAAGGATGTGAAGAATGCTGCAGCTGCTGACACCCGATCGTCTTTTGCTAAGAAGTGCCGTTCAGGTAGGCAGACAGGTGTTACAACTGCAGTGCTGATTGTATCACTTATTAATGTTTTCCATTTTGTTTTGTTATACATATTCCATTTTAGAAGAAAAATTAGGTAACCGTTGAATTGCCATGTTTATACATATTCACATGAAGTGAGATTGTGTCTTCCGTTTTCAAGGTAGAGGTTCAGAATCTTGAAGGTAAGATATGGTTGTCGTACAAATAATAGTTGTACTTGAGTGGCACATTGCTGGCGCTTCATTGAATTTTCTGAAGCAGAGTGTTTACGTTGCTGTGTCGAATGAAAACCTTGAAAAAACATTTGCCAGCCACTTTAGTGCAGATAGGTTGGTAGAGCTTTGTTATATTTTAACACAGTTCGAGATCTGTCGCACACAGTACATGCTTGTGACACGTGCCAGTGACTTGGTACATCTGTAGTTGCACTTCCCCTCACCCTTTATTTGTCCTTGTTTGTGAGGTTTTCATTTTACTTGCTTGTAAATTTTTATCATAGGACTCAAGAACTGGGGGAAAAATGTGGAAACACATGAATTTGAGAAAACATAATGTTGGTTAGATTTAACAGAGTTCTGATGGACATTTGACAAGGATTGAATGGAAAGGGCATAAAAGGGCATAACAGCAGGAATAACACTTGAGTCTGAGAGTGGGAAGTCAGAGCTTTGCTCTAAGCTCAGAACAGTTTAAGTGTTATGTAGAAGAACCTGCTGGAAATTTGAATATTTCATCACATACTCTAAAATATGACCACCTATTTTGCAGAAGAAGTAGGCTGTGGTGTTGTCTGATGAATTTCTGTCACACTGTGAATGTGTTACATTGTGCAATCCACTGTCGGCACTGTGTCTCATATCGGGCCATATCACTTTGTGACCACATCCTCGCCAATTCATTGGTCTGTATTTGTCGTATATATGATGCTGTGTAGTCTAAGCTATTGACAGCATCATTGAATAAAGTGTAAATGAATAAACAGATCAAGTACTACAGCTTTCATTGCAAGCCACAAAAATGTATATTTTAATGTTTAGCCTTGTGTTTCTGTTGCTTGCAGACTCGATGTCACCCACAGCATCATTTGTGTCAGGAGTAGCAGTGCCCCACCAGACATTGCAGCACCCTTTGTGTCCTGGTGTGCCATTACCGGGCCAGATGACATTGGCACAACTTCTTACTTTGGCACAAGAACAGGGCATGTCCCTGAGCACACCTTGTATTGCTCTCACACTTACACAGCATTCCAAAACTTCGTGCAGTAAAGACACCAAAGGTATGTGAATGTACACAGTACACAGACTGCACTGCCCAGTTGATGAATGTTCACATAACACATTATGTGCTGTAGAGAAACATGTCAAGCCATGCATGCTTGGCTGGTTCCATTCACCACCGTGTTTGCAGAAAATGTTGGGTCATTGTGTTATTCACCATATGCTTGTCTATGTAATATATCAGTAATGACCAACACAGTATACAGTATGCTATGAAAAACAGCCATAAGTTTAATATTCATGCTGGGTCATTATCATGGAGAGACATTTCAAATATATGGTAGAAATTACTTTAACTTTACATGGGGAAAGAGAACAGTTGTCTTATGGTAACTGCTTCAATTAATTATGAGAGTAGAAGGTGGAAATGCCTTGCGGTTAACTCAGGCACCTACTTCTATAAAATGTATAGGTCAGCTGACTTAGAAGAAAATTTTTAATGTAATAGTTATGCAATTTTTGCTTATTATATTGCAGTTTGTCAGTGGTGATGGCACAGCCAGGCTGAAATATGTAGGAAGAATATTAAACTTGTGTTTGTTCTCCATAACATTTTGTGTACTCTGTCGGCTTTTTGTGGAATTATACAGAGAATATTTTCATCTTTCAGATGGTACATCAAAGAGTGAAAGTGACCAGTTGCTGTCATATCCTGGTTTACCCACACCTCTGCAGGTGTTCACCCAGCAGGGGGGTTTGGCATTGCTAGCACAGCACTTGCCATTGGTGTACCCTGAAACGCTCCGTTACTCCTCTCCAGACAAAGTTGCCACTCCAGATGCCATTGATGCTGAGTGGGTCAAGGTGGATGCCAGTGATGACATCTATGAGGTTAATGTATGTTTTATGCTTATTTTTTAGACAAGTAAAATGTATGTATAATGGTGTAGGTTTCAACTAGAGTCTCATCCTTCTACGTGACATTATATGATTCTTTTTGTCTCAGATACTGTCCTCAAATGTTTAGATTGTGAATTGACGTGCAGAATCTGCCCACAGGCTCTACATACCCATCTATAAAATGTACGTTAACCATCTGTATTATACAGGGCATTATTTTACTGCTTGCCCATTTGGTGTAGAACAGGTGACATCATTGTTGCACAGTGACTAATGATGCCACTGGTTCTGCAGTGCTTAGAACCGTTGAGTTTTCGTCTGTACCTCCTGAGGTTTTGTTGTTTTCAGAAATCCAGTAATCCTGCAGTTGTTTGTCAGCAGATCAGTTCCATGAATTTTCTTCTTCCCTGCATTCTTGTTCTCAGCCACTGAATTGGTTGTTTGTATAAAAAAAAGAAGTAGGATTACAGTCTAGACACAGCTTTTATCATATATGTAGAAACAGTGGCATTTTTCAGCTATACATATGTAGCCATCATCAGGCTGGTTATAGAACCTTGCAGAAGGAAACTACAAAAATACAATACAATAAAATTACGGGGACAAGATCTCAGTATTACTTCATTGTATGATTGTACAAAAGTACATACAAGTGCATGAAAATATGTGAAGTTTGCAGAAGGATTATATAAAATTGTATACATGTAGATTATAAAAAGTTTATACAGGTTTTTAAAAGTAATAATGCTCTAAGAATGGGTATGGAGATGTGGGTTAGGTGGATGATCATAAGATGGTTTGAGCATTGTGATTGTAGGTTCTGTGATGGAACTTTATTAGGTATAGTCTGTAAAGATGGAATGTTTTTTGTCACAGAATTTGTAAGGGAATGGGGGACACTTTTTGTAAAACTTCAGACAATTATATACACAGACTGTGGTATTTATGTATTTTACCACTGAAGTGTAGATATATGTATATTTCCAGAATAGATGTGTAGATCATGTCTGTATCTCAGTATATCATTGAGATACAATTACCCTATTTCCTGGCCCATAAGACACACCGTGATTTTTTCGTTAGAAATTGTAGAAAAAAATAATGATGAATGTATTAATTTTAGTAATTTATTGGAAGAAAACAGGATTGTTACATACCAAAATTAGCAACTATAATATAATTTATTCATCATAGAAACCCAGAAAATCATCGTCACTGCCACTAAAATCATCTTCATGGTTGTTTTCATTCGATGGGTCACTTTCTTCTTATAAAAGATGTATGGGTATTTATAAGTTTGGAAATAATACTTACTCTCGGTGAATGCAGGTCGAATTTAGGTCACATTTTTTGGGAATAAAAGTGCGTCTTATGGGCCGGGAAATATGGTATGTATGATTTAATGTGAATTATGGTGTGATTTGATGGTTTTGATAAAGGCTGCTGACAGCTGTGCACTGTAGTTGTTATGGTGTGCTCTGTACGATCGCTTGAAGTTTACTGTAATAAGGTATGAAGGGTATGGCTTAATTGGGGAGAGGGGAGTGGTGGTAGGGAAGGGAAGGTGTTTTTTTAGGAGGAGGGGGCTGCAATATAGATGAAGCAGTAGGTTATATTCAGACATTGAGATTAATACTGAAGGTTTTCAATTCTAAAGATAATGTCAAAAATATCCCCCCCCCCAGTACAACACTGTATGTAATATGGTCATACAGTCACCCAGCTCAAGCTATGCTAATGTGAAATCTGAGGTACTCACAGTGATGACTATGAAAGGTTGCCATCTGCTGGTATGTGCTTTTTTTAGGTGTGCTATTCAATGACTCTAGCAATTGCTATGATAATATCATGTTGATGATAGATAAATTAATAAATCTGGAGGACTAGTGAAAAGATAATGGCAAGGCAAAACCGAAATACTCAGAGAACAGACTGTACCAGTGCCACTATGTCCACCACAAATTCCGTATGTGTTGGGCTGGGACCAAACCCAAGCATCTGCAGCATGAGGCCAGCAACTAACTGCCATAGCAATTGCATGGACATGGAATTTTATGTTGTGTAGTGTGGTAGAAACTAACCAGACATGTCAATTTCAGTATATTCCAACAAAATCCTGCTTAATTTCTACCAGACTATGTGGTATTACATTCTAGAAGTTCGTTTTAAAAATATACTGAATACACATACTGTCAAACCCTGACACAACAGCACGGTTTGTTTACTGAAATTTGTGGTGGCATATTGAGGGTGGTGGTAAATCAAAATACTGCATAATAGCGAATTTCTGTTCATAGACTTCTCATGGGCACTAAGAGAGGGTGGTGCTACATCGGGGGTAAACTATAGCAGGCTCTGACCACCTATCTGCCAAGCCAAAGTTCTAACTGGGGGCGGAGACTTGCGCAAGCGCAAGTCGACGTCCCCCTGTCTGTTAGCCATACCTCCGCTTGATCGTATAGCTGGGCTCTGTAACAGACACCTTAACTCTAACAGGGGAATATGCTTATGCTAACGATTTTGAAGTCAGGCTGAGGGCCTCGACTGATCTAGCTAAAAACTAGCGCCTAGGTGGCACTGGACTAACTGTGGGAGGGATAAACTTTGCTTGGT
>Ga0209628_10003863_pt1 | contig 10649 bp, 8 predicted proteins | sample TergutCu122P4_FD_187285 | JGI IMG/M metagenome (GOLD analysis project Ga0209628, IMG submission 187285) | Cubitermes ugandensis P4 segment gut microbial communities from Kakamega Forest, Kenya - Cu122 P4 (SPAdes) (version 2) | ecosystem: Host-associated > Arthropoda: Insects > Digestive system >... | reverse complement strand
TTTAGTTTGTCCCAGATTTTTTTCACTAAATCATCCCGTCTAAAAAACTGATTCCCCTCGGCTACTCCGCCGATGGCGATGTTCGGGTCTTTCCAATCTATATTCATAACTCTCTATCTTTTATTAATTTAACAATGATTCTACTGTCAAAAATATTCAACAATGCTTTTGTTGTTGATTTAAATTGGCAGCAAAATTACTGTTATATTTTCAAACCGCCAAATTTTGATGATTTTTTTACGCAATGATTTCAGAAAAATCACCCCGTCCCGTTAGGGACAAAAGGTTGTGTGTTGAGTAAAAATGTCGATAAACTGTTGGGCTTGCCTTTCGCGGGAAAACGTTTCTATTTCTTGCCTGTCGGAGGTGTCGATATAGGGTAGACCGGCTTTCCATCGCAGATAATGCTTTTTGATAAAGCCATACACTTCATCGACTGTGTGGGCGGAAAGGCCTGAACTGGTACGGTTGATGACAGCTTCGATGCAACCTTCGTCGCCGCGTACACAAAGGATAGGCTTTCCAACTGCCAACGATTCAAATAGCTTGGTGGTCATTACCCCTTTCGGGCCGTTTTCAGTCGATTGATTGGTTAATAACAGTAAAATTGAACTCTCTTGCAGGACACATGGGATTTTGGAGGCGGGAACATAACCGGGAAAGTCCATGAAGGTTGCCATTTCAGGATAACGACCAAAGGTTTGTGTGATTATTTTTTCGGATTTTGTATCTACAAACCAGCGAATGCGAAAGGTTTCCGGGCCAATGACGCCTTCTTCCGACAGTCGTTGGACAGCCTGAAAAAGTAAATCAGGGTCGCGCATCGCTGTACTTAGCAAACGACCGGTATAAGTGATGTAAAACTTGCCGGTTCCCTTTTCGCAAGGAAAAAAAAGTTCAGGGTCATAACCGTTATTAATCAACTGCGTATTAGCATTATAATCCTTTAAAATAGCTACATGCCAGGGAGATATGGTTGTCACTGCACAGGCTCTTTGTAATATATGATTTCTAACTGAAATATTTTTCTTTCGGAATAAAAAAGCTATGAACTTATCTATGCCGAAAATCTTGGGTAGTGGATGTGTGATAAACTCATTACCTGCATATTGTTCGATGATGTCGCGCAGATCGACAATTAAGGGGAGGCCTTTCTTTTGGGCAAGTCGGGCGGCTGCACGTAATGGGAATGTGCGGTATGTGCTGCAAAGAATTATCTTAAAGTGGTATTGTTCAGTTTTTTTGAAGGCTTCATTGTATATTCGTCTGTCTTTGTATCCATATAGCCAATCTCTCAGCAAGGTACACCCCCACTCTAACTTACCGAGCCATCCCTTTTTTGAGTAATAGCGGATACGGGTGATATCCATATTGTTAGATTGAAAATGCTCGGCAAGAAATGCAAAGGTATTGTCCTCTATTGCTTCTGTTATGACTACCGGGTTCCAACCGTTTAATAGCAGATATTTGCAGAGGTATCCCATACGCGGGCCAAAGGCGGGCGGGAATAAATCACACAGTATCAAGACATATTTTTTATCCATTGACTATTTCTTTTACAATTTTGTCTGCAGCCTTTCCGTTGCCATAGTCATCTATTTCGGATTTTTCAGGGCTTTTTTCTAAGCATTCCAAAATTTTATTCGTACCGGCGAGTTGATTCCATCCGGCTGCGACTGTTTCGTTCCATTCGGTTTCTTCGCGTAAGGTGATGCAAGGGGTGCGGAAAAAATAAGCCTCTTTTTGGATGCCTCCGGAATCGGTCAGAATGGTGGCTGCGTTTTTTTCAAGCATTAACATATCCAAGTAATCAACGGGGTCTATCAGACGCAGGGATGGATTTTTTTCTGTTAATGTTTTTAAATTATACTGGATTAATTTACGCTTTGTGCGGGGATGGAGGGGCAAAATAACCGGTTTTTGGGGCTTTGCGATTTCTATTAATGCAATCAGGATTTTCTCTATACGGTCGGGGTTGTCGGTGTTCTCGGCGCGATGGACGGTGCATAAATGGAATTCTTTCGACTGTATACCAAGTGATTCGAGTATTTTCGAATTTTGTGCGGCTATCTTTCCGAAGGTAAGGGCTGCATCGTACATCACATCGCCTGTGTAAAAAACACCCTTAGCTATGCCTTCGTTGGCTAAGTTTTGTATGGCTAAACGGGATGGGCAGAATAGCTTGGCAGAGAGATGGTCGGTGACGATGCGATTGACTTCTTCGGGCATCTGTTTGTTAAAGCTGCGTAAACCGGCTTCTACATGAAACAAAGGTATGTGGCTTAGGGAAGCAGCTAAGGCGCCTGCCAATGTTGAATAGGTATCGCCATAGACTAAGACACCATCGGGGCGGGTCTCATGGAGGGCTTTTTCTATACCTGTTAGCATTCCCGACAACATTTTGGCAGGGTTAGTCAGGCCGCCGTTATGCAACTGAAGGTCGGGCGTTTTGATGCTTAGAGACTGAAAGAAAATGTCATTCATGTTGGGGTCGTAATGCTGACCGGTATGAACGAGGTATTCTTCTAAGTTAGGATAACCGCTCGTTTTGTTGTGGGCTTCTATTGCCTGGCTGACAATTGCGGATTTGATAAATTGAGGTCGGGCGCCTATGATGGTTGCTATTTTCATCTGTTTATTTTTTAATTCCCCCTTTAAAGGGGGCAGGGGGATGTGGAGATGTGGGGATGTGCTTCATAATTTATGCACACAGAGGGCACAGATTTAACGGGTTCGAATGGATTTTCCACAAACCATTTAACAAAATTTTGGTAAAGGGCGCTGTGGTAGTTAGAGGCAGAGGCAATGGTGGTGTTGTGCCACAAAAGGGTTAGGGCGCCGTTTACATCGCGGATGTTTTGGATGAGGAGGCGGCAGTAATCTTCGGCTTTTTCAGCGGAGAGGTTCATATACTTTTTTTCGCTTAATGTTCCGTCCATGATGATAAGTGGGTGTAAGATAAGTGATGTCAAACGTTTGGATACGGGGTTAATAAAACGCACCGGCAAGGATGTGCTTAGTCTGAAGCCGGCTACATCTGCATAACCCATTGTGTAGTCGTCCGTTATGCCTGCTAACAAAAGGTATTCCATGTCTTCCGGCTCGCGGGAGGATAAAAAATGGTGGCGGTTGTGGGTTATCACTGACCTGTATGCTTCTTCTAATGTGTTCTTTTCTGAAGCAATAAGCGACGGGGTTATTCCCGCTTGATAACTGCTGTGCAGTCCGACTGTCACACCCAACTCGCGACATAAGTCAAATAACGCGCGGACATCTTTTCCCTTTAAATTATAACGGGGTTTGTCGTTTTTTGTTTTGCCGCCAGCTTTAAAAAAAAGTATGGATTGACATCGACATTCTCCTAATATGCTCTGTAATAGCTTGTTTTGTTGAAGTATCCAAGGGAATGTATAATAGGGATCGGCTAACAATGGACGATATTTGTTGCGGATAGCGCTGATTGGGTTTTTCCCGTTAAGTATATGATGCAGAACCTGATGCCATGTACGACAATTGAAAGGGGTATCGACATCGTGTGTGAGGTTAATTTTTCGAATAGAAGGGGGCGGCTCTGTTACAATAACTCCATTTTGGTTAAGCAATTCTCGAATCAGTTTTCCATATTCATCGACAACCGGTCGGGTAATAAATCCGGCGCGAAAAGGGATGGATTGACGACCGGGAAATCTTCCGTGTTCGTCGCGTTTATCTCTGAATAATAACTCTTCGTAGCGCGAAAGCAAAAAATAGGCGCTTGCTACTAAGTCGGCATGGACGACAGTCGTATTCCCTACCCGCTCTATATCAGGTGTTCCAAATAAAAAGGGAACACCTTTGATGGTTTTAAGAGGCAGGGCAGGAATGGATTTAGGCGTACCATAAACAGCGTTGTCGAAAAACTCCGACGGCACGATAACTACCTTATAATCTGTAAACTTAGTCATATCCGAAGTATAGCCCACCCAACGGGAGACCTCATCGTTATCGGGAAGATGCTCCCCCACCATAAAACGCAACAAGTATTGTATTATTTCTGACATAGTGACTTTTTTCAAAATTTCCATCCCGTATGCTCCTACTCGCGCGGATTTTTTTCATTCGTAAAAATAACTAATCGTTTTTAATCCGTGTGAACTTACTCGTGTGCGCCCCTTTCTACATCTCCCTGCCTCCATTTTCTTCACTTCGTAAAGAGACACATTGAACGATTTTTTAGAGGAACGTTCAAAGGGTGAGTTTCAGCTTCATACGCACACGGTCAAAAAACCCCAATTTTCCGCGTGTGATAGCGAAATAGGGAGTTTGCACAGCGCCGAACTCGCGAAAGAAACGTTCGATGCCGGGTAACATAGACCCTTCAAAATCAAATGTATCCGTAAACTGAGACACATATTGTATCGCTTCCCAAAGCGTTAAGCTATGTGCGCCCGAATGTCGAAACTGGGGGTCGCCACCACCGGCAATATAATAAGCTGAGCTTTCCTGCCAAACGATAAAAGCTACCGCATGAAGGTTGCCGGCTTCGTCGTAACCGCCAAAAAGGGCGCCTTGTCCGCGTCGCTGCGCTGCCTCAATCAAACGGCGTAATATCGTTTCGCTCTGTTTGTTTTTAGTTTGCTGGCGTTCAAAAGTCAATGCCTGAATTTTCAGAAAGTCCGATATGGAAATATCGTGCGACACCCTGATAGCCATCTCTTTGGCTGTATTGATATTACGCCTTGTCTGGCGGCTCATCTCCGACAGTATTTTTTGGCTGTCTTTAATTCCGTGAAGGATATAGGAGTAGCGGGTTGTTTGCGAAAAGCCGGCCCAATAGAAAGGAAGCCAATCGGTAAACGCGTGGCTAAAATATTGGAGAAAACTGCGGTAAGGTGTGAGTTGTTCAATAAAATGTTTACAGATAGCCTGCCGGTTGGCTAATTGGGAGACATACTTCGCATCGGCGGCTTCGTTGGCAAACCATACACCCATCGTTTGGCTATAGTTCGGCATGGAAATAACGCCTGTTACAGGAATAAAAAGGGGCATAGCAGCCAAAACTCTGCCGTTTTTTTCATACAGCAGAACATCCCAATCATTGCCACAAGCGGCGTCGAGCCACCAATCCTGTGAGAAGACAGGAATAGTGGCTTCATTTTTACAAATCGTCCGATATACGTCTTTCGACATCCATTAATGTTTTTTCTCAAACAATAAACGTTACGGTGGGGGTTTTATTTTTTCAATGCTTCAAAAATGAGTTTCTCCAACTCTTCCGCCAATTCGGGGTTGTCTTCGATGCATTTTTTGGCGGCGTCGCGTCCCTGTCCTAGTTTGGTCTCTTTATAGCTAAACCATGACCCGCTTTTTTTGATGATGTTCAGCTCGACGCCTAAGTCGATAATCTCGCCCGAATGGGAAATCCCTTGTCCGAACATCACGTCAAATTCCGCTTTACGGAAAGGTGGCGCCACTTTATTCTTCACGACCTTCACCCGCACTTGGTTACCAATCACCTCTTCGCCTTCTTTCAGTGGGCCTACACGGCGAATATCGATACGTACTGAGGCGTAAAACTTCAGCGCATTGCCTCCGGTAGTAGTCTCCGGGCTACCGAACATGACTCCGATCTTGTCCCTTAGTTGGTTGATAAAGATACAAGTCGTTTTCGTTTTGCTGATAGCGGCTGTCAGTTTACGCAAGGCCTGCGACATCAGTCGGGCTTGCAGTCCCATCTTACTGTCGCCCATCTCGCCTTCTATCTCCGCTTTGGGTGTCAAGGCTGCTACAGAGTCTATCACTACGATGTCAACAGCCGACGAGCGTATCAGTTGTTCGGCTATCTCAAGCGCCTGCTCGCCGTTGTCGGGTTGCGAAATCCACAGGTTATCCACATCAACTCCAAGTTTGGTTGCATAAAACCGGTCGAAGGCATGCTCAGCGTCAATAAAGGCGGCGATACCACCCATTTTTTGCGCTTCGGCCATGGCGTGAATAGCCAATGTTGTCTTTCCGGACGATTCCGGTCCATAGATTTCGATGACCCGTCCGCGCGGAAAACCGCCCACGCCAAGTGCGGCATTCAGTCCTATTGAACCGGTCGGTATGACTTCGATAGTCTCGATTTTCTCATCACCGAGCTTCATGATCGAACCTTTTCCATAACTCTTTTCTATCTTGTCCATAGCTGCGCGTAACGCTTTCAACTTGTCCGAATAGGCACCGCCACCTTCAAAAAGGGTTTTGTCTTCTTTTTCTTTTGCCATAAGTATTAATTATTAATTGTAAGTTAGAGTTCTAAGTCTTCGTTGAAAATTTCGTACCAGGGGAGGCCTTGCTCGTTTAGTTCTTTCATGAATGGGTCGGGTTCAAATTCTTCTACGTTCCATACACCCGGTTTTTTCCATAATCCTTTGAGGAACAGTTTGGCGCCAATCATAGCAGGAACGCCTGTTGTATAACTGACGGCTTGTGTGCCGGTCTCTTTATAGGCATCCTGGTGGCTGCAATTATTGTATATATAATAAGTAAGCTCTTTGCCGTCTTTCAGTCCACGGATGCGGCAGCCTATGGATGTTTCGCCGGTATAGTCTTCGCCTAAGGTACCGGGGTCGGGTAAGACAGCTTTCAGGAATTGAATAGGCACGATTTCGACGCCTTTGAATATGACCGGTTTGATGCTTGTCATGCCGATGTTTTGCATGACGCGGAGGTGGGTCAGATATTCCTGTCCGAAGGTCATCCAGAAACGGGCACGTCTGATTGTCGGGAAGTTCTTCACAAGGCTTTCCAATTCTTCGTGGTACATCAGGTAAGATTCGCGTGCTCCGATGTTCGGATAGTAGAGCGGTTTATGGACAGATAAGGGTGCTGTTACAACCCATTGGCCATTTTCGTAGTATTTTCCTTTTTGTGTTATTTCGCGGATATTGATTTCTGGGTTGAAATTAGTAGCAAAGGCTTTGTGATGGTCGCCCCCATTACAGTCCACAATATCAAGGTAATGAATCTCATCAAAATGATATTTTGCGGCAAAAGCAGTAAAGACTCCCGTTACGCCCGGATCGAATCCACACCCAAGGATAGCGGTCAGTCCGGCTTTCTCGAAGCGTTCTTTAAGCGCCCACTGCCAGCTATATTCATATTTTGCCTCGTCGAGAGGCTCGTAGTTGGCCGTATCAAGGTAACTGACACCATAAGTTAAGCAGGCTTCCATCACCGAAAGGTCTTGATAAGGAAGGGATAAGTTGACAACCAATTCGGGTTTGAACGCATCAAATAGCTTGACTAACTCGCCAACATGATCCGCATCAACCTGCGCTGTTTGGATAGTCATGTTTTTGATGTCGGATGCTATCTTATCACATTTACTTTTTGTACGGCTTGCTAACAGGATCTCTTGAAAAACGTCTGCGTTCATAGCCATTTTTTTAACCGCTACGGTACTTACTCCGCCGGCGCCGATAACTAATACTTTGCTCATTTTAATTATAATAATTGAATAAAAAAATCACATCCCCCTGCCGTGTCTGCCGACAGGCAGACACAGCTTCAAAGGGGCAGTTTTACATTAGCGCTTCGATATTTTTCTCATTGATGATATTTTTACCGGCGGGGGTATACAAAAACTCTAACCGGTCTTTGTACCGTTCTTCAATTTTCCCCCGCACCATTTTCATGGTTGAGTTAAGCAATTGATTTTGTTCGGTAAAAGGCTCCGGTAAGATACCGATAGCGGTAGGAAGCCAGCGTTCAGGAAACTCACCTGCATAGACACCTCCGCTTTTGTAGCGGTTGATGATGTCCTGTATCTTTTTCAATGCCAATGTCTTAGCTTCTACTGTATTCCAACTGAGGTCTGGTTTGATACGTTCTACATATTTTTTCAACATCGCCTTATCCGGCACAATAAAGGCCACCGTATACGGGCTTTGGTTGTTATACAGCATCATCTGGTCGATGTATTTTGTATGGTCGCAAATACCTTCTTCTATTCCTTCCGGGCTGTATTTCTCGCCGTCGCAACTGATAAGCAGACTTTTGAAGCGACCAAGCACATACAGGAATCCGTCTTTATCCATATAGCCCATGTCGCCGGTATGAAGCCATCCATCGCGGATCGTATCGGCAGTAGCTTCCGGATTCTTCCAATAGCCGAGCATTACATTTTCGCCTTTGATAACGATCTCTCCTTTTTCTCCGGTAGGCAGTATATTTCCTCCCGCATCTAAGATTTTCAGTTCAAGCGGTTTCACTAACACGCCGGATGAGCCTAACTTGTGTTTTATCAAGCTATTAGATGAGATGACGGGGGTTGCTTCCGAGAGGCCATACCCTTGAAACATCGGGATGCCGATGGCATAAAAGAAACGTTGTAGCTCGATGTCGAGCAAAGCGCCGCCGCCGATGAAAAACTTCAACTTGCCCCCCATTGCTTGCCGCACTTTGGAGAAGAGGAACAAATCATAAAAAAACAGCATGATCCGTTTGTGAAGCATTTTGATACCCCCTTTATTATACCCTTCGCGGTTGTATTCGTAGGCAGTCTTCAGCGCTTTCCGGAAAAGATTGGCCGCAGTTTTTCCTTTTTTATTAATCGTAGCCTCAATGTTTTTCCGGAAGTTTTTGGCTAAAGCCGGCACACTCATGATAACCGTCGGCTTAAACTCTTTGATATTCAGCGGAATATTTTTCAGCGATTCGATGGGCGTCTTACCGGCTTGCACTGTCGCCACATTCGCGCCATAAGCCATGAAGGCATAAAACCCGCACACATGTCCGAAGCAGTGATCCAAAGGTATGATTATTAAGTTACTATCATGATTAGTGATATCAATAAGCGTCATAGACTGCTCTACATTGGCCGTATAATTTCGGTGGGAGAGCATGATACCTTTCGGGTCGGCTGTTGTTCCAGAAGTATAGGAAATATTCGCCAAATCATTCCCCTTAACCGCTTTACTGCGAGCTATCAGTTCTTCAAAGTTCGTTTGCAGAAAACTATCGCCCCCTTTCAAGATAATCTCCAACGGGACTTCCTTTTCTTCATAAGCATCGATAGTATCAAAAATAAACACCTTCTCTACTAAAGGTAATTTGCTCATTATCAAGCGGATTTTCTTTAACTGTCCGCCGGACACCATGATATATTTCGCTTCAGAATGATTTAACCGAAAAATTAAATCATTTTTTTCCTCTAACTTGATAGAAAGAGGAACATTGACGGCGCCGGTATATAGAATACCCAATTCGCCGATTATCCAATCATTGCGACCTTCCGACAGCAAAGCGATTTTGTCACCGGGCTTGACGCCGATGCTCATCAGACCTGCAGCCAAGCGATAGACCTTTTTTCGCGTTTCTTCAAACGTCAAAGGCTCAAAAACGGAGGTCTTTTTCTCCCACAAGAAAGTGTTATTACCGTATTTATTAACGCTTTCCTCAAACAAATCAATTATCGTTTTCATGCTTATACATTATAATTAAAGACACAAATATACAGTCAAATAAATGAATTTTCAAAATTTATTTTTATCTTTGCATGGTTAGAAGCCGCATTTTGACACCTTCGAGCAAGCTATACAGCTTATAGTGTGCATATTAGTTCTAACGAAAGTTGTGATTTTTATAAAATTTAGTTATGAAGCGAATTTTTGTTTTTTTATTGGTTATTTTGTTTTCTTTTCCCGTTTTTGCTGATGAAAAGGAGACAAAAATTAAGATTTATACGACAGCGGGCAAAATAACTGTCAAGCTATATAATGATACGCCGCTACACCGGGACAATTTCATTAAGTTAGTGCAGGAGAATCAATACGATAGCATCATGTTTCACCGTGTTATCAAGCTATTTATGATTCAGGCCGGCGAAAAATACGCTCCTGTTGATTCCGCTCGGATTGCAAAAATTCAAGAGTTAGAGCAGAAAGAGCAGGATATCAGGGCGAAAAAGAAAATCAGGCGCTTACTCAGTAAGGTTGGTATCAATCCTATTAAGAAGCAGGTCAAGAAATTAACCTTTCCCTTTGATCCTAACTACAAGGCACCGGCTAATACTATTCCAGCCGAAATCATTTACCCTAAATATTTCCATAAAAGAGGGCAGTTATGTGCTGCGCGCACCAGCGATGAGGTTAATCCTGAGCGAAAGTCTTCGGCGTTTCAGTTTTATATTGTTACCGGTAAGCATTTTACGGAAAATGAGTTGGATAAGATGGAAAAATTGAAGAACAAAACTTTTACGCCCGAACAGCGTCAAGCGTACATGTTTGAAGGCGGAGCGCCCCATTTAGACGGCGAATATACGACATTCGGCGAAGTAACCAAAGGATTGAAAATTGTCCAAAAAATTGAGCTATCGCCAACCGATTACTTTGACCGTCCCTTGCGAGATATTCGGATAAAAAAGATGAAAATTTTAAAGAAATAGTTTATGAACTCGTTGTCCATTACGATAAAAATGGCATATACCTTGTTAGTCTGTTGTTTCCTGAGCGCCGTTACAACTAACGCTCAGGATGCTGTCAAGCAGCGTGTAAGCAAAAAACTGCCACAAGGGATGCACTTTGCAACGGTTGAGGGGAACGATACCATCCCTATCATCTTTTTGAATGAAGTGCTGGTCTATCCGCCGCTCGTCTTCAAGAACGACCGAGAACGGCAGGAATACG
>Ga0209628_10003862_pt1 | contig 10650 bp, 7 predicted proteins | sample TergutCu122P4_FD_187285 | JGI IMG/M metagenome (GOLD analysis project Ga0209628, IMG submission 187285) | Cubitermes ugandensis P4 segment gut microbial communities from Kakamega Forest, Kenya - Cu122 P4 (SPAdes) (version 2) | ecosystem: Host-associated > Arthropoda: Insects > Digestive system >... | reverse complement strand
TATGTTCAAAGACGTGTGTTCTTACACTATATCAGAAATATTAACATATTAACACAAGTGTTACCAGTTTTGCAAATTTTAAAAGGAGCCAGGATAGCTCATACTGCGACTAGTGTCTGTGCTACAGGGTAGGTGACTTGGGAGATGGTGTTTGATTCCCAGCAGGGGCAAAGTTTTCTCCCTTCTTAGTGCCCAGACCTGTTCTGGGGCCCACCATGCCAGTGGGTACTAGAGGCTCTTGCCACAGTGGTAAAGCAGCAAAGGCATGAAGCTGACCATACACCATTATGTATTGCCAGGGTTAAAAATGCATGGTGCTATACCTTTACTCCTCAGTATACTGTAATGACATGTGGAACAGGTTTATTGTGTACACACTCCAGAGTAGACTTGCAGAATGCTGTTCACTAAAAGGAGGCAGAAGAAATGGTGTTATTTGGTCTTTGGTTGTCAGGAATGTACAGTGTGTCAGGGTCTGAGAATGAAGTATTGGGTTGTCTCGTCATATGTCTATGGGCTGACAATTGTCTGCGTGGAGTCAGAACAGATAATTGCACATATGATATTTCAAGTTTCCTGCCACAATGTAGTTGAGGCCTTCACTCCCCTGGGATATAACACAATATAGGTAGGTGGTTGGTTACCAACGTTTTGGGAGAGCCTATCAGTTCTGTTGTCAAGTGTCATGTTGTCCGGTTTTTGCCGACTGCTTGACCCTTGACAAACCTATGCTGTGTCACATGCCAGAAGAGCAAAGGCCTTTGTCATTTCACATATTTCACGAGCATGTATGTTAATGAAGATATGGTTTTCTACAGCAGTGAATAAATTCTGGGTGCCTGGTTGCTATTTCTTCAGTTTACTTTTCTGGCACCTAGGATTTTGAAATGACTCCTAGATTTTTGGAAAGTTTCTGTACCCCTGATTATCTGGGATGTGACCCTACAGTGTGTGGTTGATAAATACCAGTGGTTTGCAGGACTACGTTGCCCTCATCTCCAGAAGCTTTCTGTCCTGCAGATTTACACAGCAGGTTCATTTGAACATATGGTACCTGTCTACCAAATCACTCAGTGTGATGTGTTCACCTGAACTGAGCGGAATGTTCCTGATAACAGCGAGTCTTACAGTTCCTTCCAGAATTCTGGGTCTTTAGTATGGAAGGTACTTCATGTCACTGTTCTGGTGCCTGTGGATCCGTGCTCTGAACATAATGCTTAATTCTGTGGGAGGGCCAAGTTCCAAGCATGTTAGTAAGTGTGTTGTGTTAGATTCTCAAAATTTGAAAAACCTCTAGATAATTTTAAGTATCATTTTAATAGTTATGTTTGTTTCAAGGTAAATGTGCTTTGGTGTAAATGGAATAAGTAAAATTGTGTTGTCACTTGTCTGTGTCTCAATTATCTGTTATGTGTAACTGTTATATATTTAATAATGCTAAGAGATATTCATAAGAGTAGATCTGAGTGCGCATAGTTTCATCTTTCTTTGTACTGTAATTTCAGTATTTTGTATTACTGTTATTCAGTATATATGTGTTTGTATGTTGGTATGTGCACAGTGATGCTAAAAGATGTAGTTGTATTGAAATGAATTGATTTGGTGTCAGTGCACGTAACAGTTTGCAGTTTATTATACTCCCTGGCATGACAAAGAATGTGAGACACAAAATACGGCTGCTGTGGAAAGCATCACTGAAGAAACAGTTGTTCAATTTATGGAAGACATAATTTTTTCCTTCAAAATTTTATTGGATGCACAGGGATTATTTATAGAATATGTTTTCTACTTTAATGAACTCTCCAGTGATTTATTTGTATTATGACATTAGAACCACCCATGTAAGTGCAGTACTTAAAAACCTGATGACATTTAAAACTGTTGTGTCTTGCATAAATTAAATGCATTAAAAACTCTAAAACACAATTTTACTTATACTTTTGTATTGAAATAAAACTTAGAATGTCAAGTTAAGCAAGAACATGTGCCAGTGCTTGTAGACAACTGCGTGCTGAGGAGAATACTTAAATTCAAGAGGTAGAAGGTGCTGGGAGGCTGGGGTACGTTACATAAAGAGGAGCTTCATTATTCATTATCTTTACCAGATACAGGTAACCGTCTCATATTTGGGATCTTTGTGTTAGCACATTTGCTGTACAGTATTAGTAACCTTTATTCATTATTTATGATTCAGAATTTGCTTATTTGTTGTTTTGACTGAGGCATACTAGGTCATTTGTAACCAACTTGCCAGCATACAGGTTTGGCAGTGCTGTGAGACCTTGCACTTATTCCACTTCGCTTGTCACCATTGTTCACAACTGAGCTAAATGCCAAGACAACATCGAAGAAGACTGATGGATGACAGTCATCCACCTGAACTAAAGACATTTCATTCTGCTAAGCTTGATTAGCAGAAATGAGGAAAATAGGAGGGAACATAAGAAGGAAAAAGAAAATGCCAAGAAAAAAGCATAGTAGATAACATGCAGATGGAGGGAGAGGAAGAGATTGTGTTGCAGGGGAGGAATGGAATGTAATGAATTGTTTTGTTTTCTTGTTTGTTATTTTGCTAGCTGCTGTCCACATAGGTTCCTGAGGTTTCAGTTAGACATTTTTAATGCTAATTTATTAATTGGCATTACACAATCTTACATCTTATAAATATTAGAATAATGTTAGAACATTTATCATTTTAATGTACAAATATTAGTGGGGACGTGACATTCTTGGTGCTGAGGAACCAGTCCTGGTCATTCCTGCAGGCCATTAAGTTCGCTATTCAAAAATGTTGTATTTAAAGTGTTTTCCAAGAATGTAAACGTCACGAATGTGTGGGTTTTTATTGTAGTGCCAGGATCTTCAAGTGAAGGAAGACAAGATGGGAGTAACACATAACAAATGAGTGAAGTGAATGCATATTTCTGGTTGGAAAGTTACTGTTGATGACACCTAGGCATAGATTAGAGGGGAATAATAAAATGGATGCCAAAGGATCAGGCCTGGACCGATGACTGGCTGTTGTGAACATGATGATGGACCAGCATATTCATAATTGCCAAGTAGTTTCTTGAGTAGCTGGATGATAATTGATTTCCAGGATTGCCTCTTCGCTCTTGAATTGTGTAGTTATGTGCATGTAAAATTACTGTTTGTTTACTTGAAATGCAGGTGGTGGCTGGAAATTAATATCTGGGTTGAAGGAGGGCCAGACTCAAGTTGACAGCCCTGCATATGACAGTGTTACATACTGGTGTCATCCAATAGACATCCATTTTGCAACAAAAGGCATTCAAGGTACTGTAGTTTGTGCATAAAATTATGTCTCATTTATATGTAATGTAACTTCTGTTATCTGCTGTAGACCTAATAAAGGGCACACATACATACTTTGTATTCAGAAATGTACTTTATACTCTTGCCATTATGTATGGTAGCCACAGCTGTGAAAGTAGTTTGCAAGTGTTGGGGTAGAAGTTTTTGGTTGTGATTAAATTCAACATTTTCAGTCTCTTCCATGGCAATTATGTGAGCAGACTTTACTACTTGATTATATTGTTATGCATTCATTAAAATCTAAACTACAGTCCAGTTTGATCCCAGGCCATTTCACGTGGGATTATGGTAGAAAGAGTGGCATTTTGATGCACTTTTCTTTGAGTACTTCAGTTTTTTTCCTGTCAGTATTACCCCACCAGTGCCCCAAACTGCTGGGGCTCGTAACTGGAGACATGTAGGGTGTGGAATTTGGGCGAGGAAGGGGGTGTTAAGTAAGTGTGCATTTCAGGTTCAGTACTGCTTTTCTTAAATGCCTTCCAGGTTTTGGGTATGTGGTGGCGCAGTTGGTTGAGACACTGCACTACAAGCTGGAAGGTCACAGGTTTGAATCCTGGTGTGGTCTTTGGGATTTTTCATTGACTGAATTCTTCTTACCGACCTATGGCCATGGGGGCGACTAGCCTGTAACAGAAATGAGTACCAGGGATGTCATTTGGAGCTTAATGTGGCTGGTGTGTAGGGCTGACAACCTTGCCACCATCATATGCTGATTGTCTAGAAATTCTGGGAGCCAAACCTCTTGGAGGGCCTGTCCAGGCTTGTAAAGGCATAGCTTTACCTCTGGCTTTACCTTCCGGGTCACAAATTATCAGTCCCAGCAACATGCATACTTCATTCATCTACCATCTACACTGTAATATTAGCAGCTGACAGCATTTTTAACTAAAACACTTCACACTGTCACTACAATATATTGTGAGCTTGACACACAAAACAATCATATTGTGATCAGATAATGTGTACTTTTGTTCACCAGTAGCCCTGAGTATAAAATGATTGAGTGTCTTGGTGTTATTATTTAACAGGCTGGCCCAAGCTGCACCTTCAAGTGTATCATCAGGACCAGTTTGGCAGAAGTGAAATGTACGGTTATGGATTTTGTCATGTACCCACTTCTCCTGGATGTCATACTTTAGAATGCGTCACTTGGCGGCCTGTTGGTCAGTGTTAAGAAAGACACTCCTTTGCTGAAACTCACAGGAACAAGAGGAGGTACAATCAGATAAAATTGATAAGCTGCAAACAGATGATAAAAATAAATATATATTGAGATAAATTATTTTGACACATTCACAACCTGGCAGCTTTATCGTCTTGTTTGCAGCATTGTGCTCTCCCTTGTGTCCACTAGCTTTTAAGCTGATTGTACACATATAAGCATTAAATCTCTCAGCACTGCAAGTTTGGTGGCCATTTTTTTATTTGGGGACAACAGTTTACTATTTGAATCTCCCTTCTCCGCAGGAGTGGTAGCCACATTTTAACTTGCAGATAATGGCATTATCATTGAATTCTTTCAGCACATAGCAAGCTGGGCTATACATTTCTGCCATCATAATATATTTCCAGTAGTTGTGAAGTTAACATAACTTGCAAAGTTGTGGGTGTGTTATGGTTGAGTGTACAGTGCTGATTTGGTAGCATGTCTAACAGTACTTACGAGAAACATTTTCCTTTCTATAGAGAAATGTACTCTCCTAGTTACCTTCATACTACTAACAGTGAAGCAATGTGAATTTTAGGTTTCTGCAGCTGTGTGGCCAATTTTGACATTCTGGGATATGATGTCACATTACTGGAATGTTTTTTCTTGAGGTTTTGAGACAAGGTCGGGTTATCTTCAAGGGTCAAAATGTACCAGGGGAATTATTCTTGAACATTTTGGTATGGCATCGTATTCCAGAAGAACAACACCACAGGGATGTTTTTTCTTCCATCTCCTTGTTTCTTACTGCTAACACCCTGCAATGTTTTTTGTTTGTTGTGGTGCCTTTTATGGAAGTAATCTGAAATTTTGATAGCCTTTTTAAGTGGAAATGTAATAGAAATTAATGTCTGTTATATAATTGTATGTTAGTTCTCTGCAGTAGTTTACATGCTGAAAATATCTGAATGTAACTCTTCTTTTTAGTTCAGTATATAAATACTGTAGTTTAATATGCATGTGTTCTTCAAATTGCACATTAGTTATGTTCCAAAGATTGGTCATGTAATTCAAAGTTTTTCTTTATCTCTTTGTTTCATATTCTTTAACCTGTATCTTACCAGGGTGGGTAATTAAATTTTAGAGCATTATTTATGAAAAACATACTACTTGAAGAGAAAGAGATAGAAATGTGAAATATACCACGTTTTGTGGAAAATAGACCACATCTTACACAGCATGTCATAGAAATGCAGTATTTCCTTGTTGCCTAAGAATATAAAATGAATTTCTAGGGGCTTTCACGTGTGTGTGTTCGCATGTGCCAATGCAGGTCTTTAAAAAGTTGATTTTTTACTGATAAATGAGTAAGTCCATTAACATATATCTCATTAATTTTAACCATGTAGAAATTGCCTATCACCTGTTTTTGAGACAAATAATCAATTTAACTAATTAATTTAATTAAGAAAATACAGTTAAAATGAATTACATTAACATGAAATTTGTGTCAATCAAAGTTGTGTTAATTGGGCCGTAAGTGTCGGTATAAATTTTATTGGTACTGTGTGCATATTGTGGAGTACTTAACTTCTATCTAACTCACTCAGTGTGTGAATGTTTCAGGCACTCTACAGGATCAGTTTGTCCAATACTTCCTTGGTGGTGGACCTCAGCTCAAGAATCCAGATTTAATTTACTCTGGAAATGATCGGTATCGTTTACAGACCGAAACAATGGGTGTTGTACACTTGGAATTAGGAGTCATTCTCCGTAATTTTGATAAATATGGGGTTGAATGCTGACTCTGCCTAATTATTTATATGAATGAATAATTGCTTCATTGTTAAAGATGAGAAGTTTTGTAGGCCAGGTGTTTCTTGTTTTGGCAGTTCATTTATATGTGTACATATGCGCACAGAATGAAACACATTCTTTGGAAGTAAGTTCAGCTGAAATCAATAGGTCTTGTACACATAATGTGACTGATAGAGATTATGTCTGTGAAGAAGTACAGAACACAACAGAAGTGGTGCCTTCAACAAAAGTGAGAAAGGACAGTGATGATGTCAATGTGACAGTTGAAGTTGTGGATGTGGAAAGTACACTCCCTCCTGATGTAATTTATGTAGGAAATGAAACAGAGTCTGAATTGTCAATAAATATAACCTCAGTAAAATCAGATTATCCAACAACACAACAACCAAACAGTACCATGGAACCACTTTCTCCAACAACTGAAATGGTCAAGGAAGCACGATCACTCTCCAGTGATATCTGCACCTGTGATTTAATTGTAAGTATACACACTGCTTCTATAGAATAAGAGATTACTAAGGAGCATAATTTTCAAGTTATTTATATATATGGCTAATTTATTTCTTCAGGTATACATATGAAAATATAGTAGATACCAGGATTTATTATCAGAACTGATTACTTGTGTTTGGTGGCTTATTCTTTCTTCCAACATTGCTTTATAACAATACATTTGTGTGCAATAATACCAGCTTAACAGATATGTCACTGTTTCATATGTCTTCTATAGTTATGTTTCACTTTTCCCCGAAGCCATCATAATTGTCAGTAGTGTTATGTTTAGGTAATGTTGTCAATATAGATTCTGTCATATTATAGTAATATCATTTATCGATATTGGTATTTAGAACATTTAAAATCATTTAAATTACGTTATTTATTTGCTTACTTGGGTCCAAGTAGTTCTGTATTATGTTGGTATATTGAACTGAATTTTGTCATCACTTCATTTTGTTCATAGAACTATTACAGTAGTTAGTCTTTGAACTGTTTTTCTCTTGTGGACACCTTTTTGTTGTCCTGGTGCTGTATGTAGGCATAGCGTTTGTGAAGTTGTTATAATGCTCTTAGCTGTTGGTTGCTAGTGACTATTACAAGAAAGCTTCTTGGATCAAAGTAAACTAGTGAATAATAATTTACTTTAAGCATATTTTTGTAAAATATTTAGTATGTTTTGAGTATTAATACCGACAGGTTTTAAGATATTAGTATAAGATTAGTCTGGCAGAATTTTCATAAATATGATATTATTGACACTGATGATGGTTGTTTAGAAAGCTGAAATGTGTCTGTAGTAGATGCAGAAAAGAGTTATAAATTGCTTCACTTGATGTAATTATACAACCTTTTATTGCGAATAAAAATGTCACATAGAATGCTGACCTACAGAATTGGTTTTGTAATGCAGCTTATAAAAGAGAATCACATTTATTTATTGAATTTCCTTTTATTTTTCTCAATAATTTAACATTTGTTGAGCACAGAAAATCAAATTCTTTCATTTAAAGTGTTCATTCTGCTGCTTTGGGGTGGCTGTGCCACTCATCTCTCCCTAGCTTTTATCACTGCCCTTATGAGATGGATTTAAATCCTACTTGCATTCCTTGACTGCCCGAGTTTTTCTGGCATAGCATGGGCATTTGAATTGCTACCAAATAAACACAGAGATGCACATACAGCATACTAGACGATTTGGTAGCAGATATTAAGAGACTAGCATATGGTTTCATTGAACAGTAGCAGTTACTCTTTTGAAAACTAATTGATATATGGCCATAGTTGTAAAATAAGTTTCATTTTGTCAACATTTTGTTACTGATACTGTTGTTGTTTTCACAGACGGATTCCTGTGATATCAACTGTTGCTGTGATGTAGATTGTTCAGACAGTGATCGACTTGCATTCTCAGGCTGCCACACTAGAACAGCTTTTAATTTTGATCCTCGTCACTGCTACCAGTCTCACTTTGTATATCATAATAATACAGAGCTGAAATTTGTTCAAAATGAAGATGGCTTATTCTGCATAGTGAGGGACAATCTGCCGGCAAGATTTGCTTACGAGAATAGAAAGGTGAGATTTAATGTTGAGAATTTATCTTTTACATCACAAATTCCTTCTGCATTGTAAATAATATTCTCATTTGAGAGACAGGTTTTCTTGGCAGTGAAAGATTACTGCCTTTTCATATGTGACCATGCCCTTTTATAAATAGCTGTCAGTGGTTTGAAGGAATGTGCTACTACTGTCAGTATGGAAGTACAACATATTCCTCCGAAGTGTTGGTACCTGTATATCATAATCTAGGTACTAACTGCTGTGTGAATGTAATTTCTCACAAATGTTGGCAAAAGTTCCACTTGCCAGTATTTATCCACAGGAAAATTGTGCTAATGCATAATGCAGCAGTTTCTCCTCGCTGACCTACTGACCATCACATACAAGATATATAAAATACAGTCCCTTTTGTTACATAATATGTGCACTGTGCATGTTATAATTTACTGTTTCACATCTGTGGAGAAATCAAAGAGAGTAAAAGGTAAAGTCACCCTGTAACCTGTCATGAAAGCACAGGGACAGGGTAGAGGTATAGCTCTATCCATACATAAACTTGGCACTAGAAGGGTGTGGGTGGGGTCAAGGAGAGTTGGTCGGGCCGTACCAGGGTCGCTGTGTTACTGAGAGGTGACATTGGCGGCCCTCAGGGGGTTCAGGTCACTCTCCAGGGGTGTAAGATGTGAAATGCAGTTCTCTTCACCCAAGACTGTCTGTGCATGGTGAAGAACCATAACCTATGAGAGGTGACCCTGTTACACAGAACACAACAGATCTAAAGGAGTAAACCTTGAAAAATAATCCCCAATCCTACAGTGTGAGTGCCGTGCCTAAGGGATGAATGGCAGTGGGTTAGTCTGTCTCAAACGGCACCTTCTGGGATACCAGGCAACCTCCCAGAGGTATTGTAGCCTTACCAAATATTGGGGCTCTATTTGGTGGACCTATAATACCCCCTGATTCATGGGACCAGAAATGGATAACACACAAACAAATTGAGAGGAGGAGAGCTCAGCAGTTTGGGACTCCAATAAGGGCTCCAGTTCAGAGACTCCGTGTGGTGCAGCTAAACAGAACCCGGTTGAACAAAGAGCAGTTGAGACTCCTCTGACTGGGGAGGAACACCTATCCATTGGAGGAGGCCAAACAAGTTATGGCGAGTACCATTTATTTTATTCAGGCTAACCTACAACATAGCATTGCTGCTTCTAGAATTCTTACTAGAACAGTAGGCATTAAAGGAATTGACATGGCACTGATACAGGAGCCGTGGTATTGTGGAGGTTGTATCAGGGGCTTGAACATTCCCGGTTATACCCTGTTCTCTGTGAATGGGATAGACAGACCTCGAGCTTGCATTCTTACGAGGAACGAGACAGCTTGGATGCTACCAGGATTTGAATTTTTTATTAAGTATAATGAGGAAGGGGTAGAGCGACGCTTGGTCGTATGTCCTGCATACCTGCACTACGATTTTGAGGATCCTCCTCCGTCTAAGGAATTTGAGGATCTCGTGCATTACTGTGAAAAGGAAAACCTCTGTCTTGTTGTGGGGTGCGAATCCAGTGCACATCATAGTGTATAGGGTAGCACTAACCGCAGCAGTAGAGGGGAGGCCCTGATGGAATTTCTGAATACTACAAATTTGGAGATTCTAAATCGGGGAAACGAGCCCACCTTCTGTATTGGAGGCAGATTAGAGGTGCCTGGGGTCCTTGAGGCTCCTAGAGCGTATCATAGGCTGGGAGGTCTCATCTGAGCCCTCCCTGTCAGACCATAGACATATTCTGTTCACCTTATGAGGCTCCGTACCAGTGTGCCTAATCAGGAACCCTAGAGGAACCAACTGGGGCTCCTTTAGAGAGAACCTGAGGGATCGGCTGGAGAGGGGCCCTGAGATGGACATGAAAAGTGAAGCTGGATTGGGGCTTGCGATTCATTGGGTTCAGCAGACCCTTAGCTTAGCCTACAAGGATAACTGCTCTCTTAGACTTGTTAAGACAGGTAGGCAATCTCTGAATTGGATGGTGGAATTGGAATCCCTCAGAAGAGGAGTGAGATGGCTTTTTAACAAATGCCGATCAGATAAGAGTCCGCATAGGTGGGATCTCTATAGAGAGGCTCAGCAGAATTACAGGAAGGAGGTAAGGAAGGCTTCTAAGAATGCTTGGAGGGCCTTCTGTAGCTGCATTGATGACCTACCTAGGTCAGCTAGATTACATAGGGCTCTTTTTAGGGACCCTAAAATTAAGCTGGGTTCTTTGGTGGCTCCGACGGGCAGGCAAACGCAG
>Ga0209628_10003861_pt1 | contig 10651 bp, 7 predicted proteins | sample TergutCu122P4_FD_187285 | JGI IMG/M metagenome (GOLD analysis project Ga0209628, IMG submission 187285) | Cubitermes ugandensis P4 segment gut microbial communities from Kakamega Forest, Kenya - Cu122 P4 (SPAdes) (version 2) | ecosystem: Host-associated > Arthropoda: Insects > Digestive system >... | reverse complement strand
CGCTGGCAACGGGTTGTACACAATGCTGGTGACTACACTGAAGGACAGTAAAACTTCGAAACATGTATCTATTTTGTATCAGTTGTAAATAAATAGTTGCCACTATTAAAGTTCCAACCCTCGTAAATACTGATTCCGCATTGTCTCATTTGGCTTAATTACCGAATGTCTAAAGCGGTGTGACACCGAATCTACCCACTTGCACGGTACTGGTCATTTAACATTTACACTTTATGCAGGGTGATCCAGGAGTAAATGTCAATATTCTGGGATATTATTGTTCATTGTAAGAAGAAGTTCATACAAACATATATCTAATTCAGAATGGCTACCGAGATACAGCAGTTTGCATGCAATATTATAAAAACATTGCGAAGGGTAATAAAGAAAGAAAAATTGCATAGGTTATTACTAATTTTAATTTTAATTTAATGTTAAATGACAAGTTTGTTATAAACAATTGACAAATTTGTTATAGTTCACAATAAATGTTAAAAAATTCCATAGTCAACAATGCACTTTGCAGCTCGTGTGCGAAGATCGCGTGTTGTTCTTCTTCGTGCGGGCAGCAAAACCCACAATTCGAGTAAGAAATTAGTCTTTAGTGTCCACATTTCTTTTGTAAACTTACCTCTTCACCCAACCCCACACACAAACAACCACCGGAATTAAGTATGGAGATTTAAACAGCTCTATCTCGGTAACCCTTCAGAATTAGACACATATTCATATGAATTTTTTTTTCTCAACGATCGATACTACCATCTCTGAAAATACTGACCTTTCCTCCTGAATCAGTCCGTCTAACAACTTGGCTGAAATTCATATCTCAAACCAGATCAATACGAAGATCTCTATAAAAATTATTTGATCAGTGTCTGATCACAACCTTCCCAAATGTGCACGATTTTTCTTAGTTGTTACTCAAACTGCCAACAGTACAACGCTATGGGACTTAATTCTTGTAACAAAACTGACAAAGTATAACAAATATTTAAAGGTAAAGCAATCCCTCTACAGACCTCAACAAGCCCTGAGAAGGTTGAAGCTCCCAGATTTCAAGACAATCGGCAATCGGTACTCATTTCTGTTAGCTGCTGAATCAAACCCAGGGATATAGTGCGGCCGGTAGGATTATGTCAATGGTAAATTCCAGTGACACCATCGGGAATCGAGGCCGCCACCTTCCGACTTGTAGCGCAGTGCATCAACCAACTACAACAGTGCGTGCCATATAGGGTTATTTATAATTTTTAAATAATAGCACACTCTGACTGAGATCTTGTTGACAAAATTAGAAATAATTTTCACGCCTATGGAATTTTGTTTACTTCATTTTAGCCCAAATTCCTCACCTGTAATTGTAAGAAACCGGGTTTGAAGGCTGGCCCGTACATCTTTCTTTTACTCAGTACCTACAAATGAATACCGCGGCAAGCCAAACATCTTGAGACTGCCGCAACAACTCTTCAGATTCTGCTTTTAAAATCGTCCCTTCTTATTATCCCAGTCTAAATCATGTCTGTAGTAGAATCATTCAATAATTCGTGCATAAAAAATGACGCTTACGGAAACGAATCGTCAGAGAGATATAGTGAAATGCCAAGCGTCGATCAAGATCAGACTGTTTTTAAGTGATACGAGAGAAGACAATCAAGTATGGCTGTCACTGAAGGCTGTCCTAACAGGGTGCTAATCAGTCGACTCGATCAGCCAGGTAAGTGTATTACTCCAAAGCAGTTAATGAATTAAGAAAGTCTGTAAATGCCGCAGATTGTCAGATATAATGGAAATGTACAGGGGTCATAGTCGGTTAGATGACTAACCATGCGAAGATTAACCCTTATCCTGCTAACGTGGAGAATATGATGAGCTACTATTAATGCCAGCAGATGGCAGGTGGGATTTAATTTGGTGTTTAAAGGGTTAAGATCAACCTTAAATACATATAAAGTTTCCGTTCGTAACGAGCAGTACACACAGGGTCTCGGATATAAAACAACCAGTTACTTCTGTATAGGGAAATAATAGCTGTTTGCTGTGAGAACAATGTAAGACACATTAAATGCAATTTGTGTACAGAACGTAGAATTTCTTTTGTTAAAAGTGGTGGTACATATACAGAGAGTAACCACTAGGCTTTAAATATTTAATCAACAGTGTCCTGCGTGTCGGGCATGCTCCAGTCACTGTAAGCAAAATATAATTAATGGGGGCGTTGTTTAGCGTGTACTCATAACTAAAAAAAGCGACTACAGCTTCGTCATGTCTGGCTGTCCGTCCGAATGGAAAAACTCAGCTCTCATTAGAGGGTTTTCATGAAATTTTATAGTTTCAAGATTTTTCTAAAATCTGTCGAGAAAGTTCAAGTTTCATTAATATATATGAAAAGAATAACAGGTACTTTACATGAAAACATATGTATACTGGTCATAGTATCTCAATGACTTATTCTTAGAATGAGATGTGTTTCAGGCAAAAGATGTAGGGAAAATCAGGACAAACATTTTATGACCAAAACTTTCTCCGAAATCGGGACAAAGCTATCTCAAAAACCATAGACGCAAGAATTAGCCAAAATACCAGACTGGCCAAGAAGAAAGGCAGTTGCAGAATTTCGATTGTGCGTTGGGCATGATTGCTTGGGAACACATCTTCACCGCACTGGAATCCGCTCCGACCCCTACTGCATGCTGTGCAGCCTCCACGAACCCATGGACAGAAACCATCTAGGACATAGTACCGAATTATCTAATAGGACAGAATGTGAGCGATACTGGGAGGCCAGGACAAAAATGATGTAGAACTGACTTTTTCCTTCTATTTCTGTGACCACTAATTATTAGGAGCCCCATGTTTATTTTGAATGTTATTAATGTTTTTTTCTTCTTTTCTCTTGTTGAGTGTAGTATTTATAATGGAACTTTTAATATTCTGTTTTTATTGGTCGCATAGGTCAGTGATAAATAATCAATGTACCTGCCATTAAAAAAAACTTTCTCCGAAATCATGTCCTTTACGAAATAATGCAAAATAATACGGTACAGCCGGACATAAAAAATATGACAGTATAATGCTGCACTTGTGCTCTTCATGCCGGACAACTATGGCTACAAACAAATTCTCAGAATATTTAACAATTATTACTTTTCTATGGCAACATTAGTTACACGAACGCGCCTTAATGTTACGTTATAAGTACAGCACAATGCCTGTTTTGTTACAGTGTGAAATATTGTTCGTTGGGCAACAGCTTTGTTACAGGATGATTCCACGGAACAAACAAAAGAGGAACAGACATCTAACGAAAAGATTTCCCCAGCAAATCATGGTCTAGATTCCTTCCGTAAGCATAGTAAGCAGGCTTGTTAAGCCCTGTACGCTGTTGATGGGTGTGTCTGCGTTTTCTCCAATTTCAGCCTTTGAACTACTTGACCGATTCTGACAAAATTTGGCGTGAGCGTATGCAATTAACGGTCACTCCAACCTCGTGACTTTTATTTTCCTATAAGCGGCAATAATAACAAAGTATATACACGAACTTATGAGGTGAATGTGACACCGGCACTACTCAACATATGATATGCAAATTCTTTTCGTCGATCTTTTTCTGGAATGTAAAACAGCAACACGGCTGCTACGTGAGATTAACTTATACGGCCTTCTGTAATGAGCTTGCAGTCCGACGTGGACACAAATAAATAATCACTGGAACAAGAGTAACATTGGCACGGGTGTAGATTTTAAACACATTAACACGTGCGTATGAAATCCTGGTCCTCTGTAATTGCAATCATTATAATGGTGATACTTAATACGCGGTTACATTTGACAACTAACGCCGACGTAATCCATATTTAAGTAAGAATCATTATCATCATCATCATCATCATCATCATGTGTTTCGTCTTGTATTTTGTTCATTTCATTTCATTATTTTTTGTTACTTGTAGTAGTAGTAGTAGTAGTAGTAGTAGTGGTAGTGGTAGTAGTAGTGGTAGTGGTAGTGGTAGTAGTAGTGGTGGTGGTAGTAGTAGTAGTAGTAGTAGTAGCGGTAGTAGTGGTTGTAGTAGTTGTGGTGGTGGTGGTGGTAGTAGTAGTAGTAGTGGTAGTGGTAGTAGTAGTAGTAGTAGTAGTAGTTGTTGTTGTTAGTCCTACAATGTATCTATAATTTCATGCAATAAATTTATTTATTCTTATGATCATTTATGCAAAATACAAGAAAAAACCCATCAGCAATTTAAAATTATCCATGTTCCGTGCAGTAAGATAAATCTATATATATATATATATATATATATATATGCAAAAACCTTTACTCTGATTTAATACAACGATACACAAACATGTGGTATACCTTCTACATGTTTTGGTCTTTTTAGGCCATCCCAAGGGAAGCATTCAACAAAGGAATACACATCTCATTACACGAATATCAAAACTTTTAATTAGTGAACAAAACAGCCCCGAAAACAACCCTATCTCCGAACTGCTACATAACATTCAAATGAAATACGCATGCGCGGTTAAAACCTACGGATTTCGCTTACTACCCACCCCGACACACTCGCAGTATGCATTCATCCATAGTGATATTAACCACAGGTGATACAAGATATGTACAATTATACCTTTCGTTTTAATTCCCACAGTATAATAATGTACGCATTTATACGTTGCTTTATTTTGAAATTTTCAGGGCATATCACTGAAAAAGAAGATGATTTCTGCAATAGATATTTGTAACTATTACGATATACATTTTGTACTATACTTTTTAAAATTGTAACCATTTTAATATTCAGTATTTTAACTATATTATTACATATCTTTGATAAGACTAGCCATTAATGTGTTTACCTTTGCTGAAGGCCTCTCTGGCGATAGCCGATAAAGACCGAAACGTATAGTGAGTTTACTGCATGTCTGTACATAATTGTACGAAATCACAGAGCGGTTGTTGGCGTGTATAAGTTGAGTCAACAGTTAAAATTAGTTTCAATGATCGATTATTAACTTACCTCGTCTAACAACACATTACCAACGTAAGATATGCGTAGGACTGGAAGTCTCCTGCAGGAGGTAACATGCGTTATGCGTTCCACATGATACAGTTTGTTCTTTAACTTCAGCCTGCAGTCACAACTCTGAACAAAGCGAGTTTTCCGTTTGTCTCATTACCAACAAACATGTAATTCCAGGTCTGATTCATAAAATACCCAACACCGTAACCAAATGCAAAGACTTATGTACATATTGTTACAACTGGTGTATACCCTTTTACGCGTCGTTACTTATACCGAATAGCAGAATGGGAGGCGCTATGTTTTACTTTGTTTTGTTTCGTTGCATTCCTATATCGTGTTTGCCTGCAGGCTTATAAACCCACGCCTAGCAACATAAATATATAAGCAAACTACATCGACATATTGTCGTCATGTGTAGGCCTGCAGCTTAGTGTATTTATAATTGTGTACAAATTTTACTTACTACCTGTAACATATCCAATGTCAGATTGATTTAGTTGCTAGTATGGTTGGCTACGTGAAGCAGGATGGGAATACGGACACAAAACTATTTCAGAGGATTCGTATATCAGTGAACACGCAAAGGACTACACAAACATGAGCACGCGCATGCTTGGAAGCATGCAATACATACATACATACATACACACACATACATCATACATACACACACATACATACATACACACACATACATACACACACACACACACATACATACACACAAATATAAATACATACATACCCACATACATACACACACATACACACACACATATACTCGTACATACATACACACATACATACATATATACATACACACAAATATAAATACATGCATACCCACATACATACACACACATATATACATACATACATACACACATACATACATACATACTTACGTACGTACATACATACATATATATATACATATATATACATACATACATTCATATATTTTGTACCTGCTAGATACAGTTCCATCTGCAAACACCTTACATTTTATAGGCAGCGATAATACAAGCAAACAAGACCGGAACCCCATAAAGCAAATCGTTACTACAGTTAAGTGTACCATCTCCTTCAATAAAATAAATCTGCATGTTGTTGATACAGTGTATTTACGTGTTTTCGCATGGATCTCTAAATAAACATAAAATATTTTCCTAAGCAGCAGGAGCCAACAGGCTTTTAAAATACACACGCATATGTTATTTAGATGAAACTAAGTGTTCAAAAGTGTAACATCTGCTTTAAAATGAGCCTTGGTCCAGATAAATTCAGTAGGGGACCTGATTTGGTCAATTAAGCATCGGTTAAGATTTTTAAAAATATTTTGAGGGCGAAGAGATTATTTTCATGATCTAAGCGTACAGTGATTTCTTTAAGCTCCAGTGTAATATTATCGACCCATCTACGCTTAGTATCCAAAAATAATTCCTTCAGGCTTTCCAGCTAAATCCGTGTAGTTATGTCTCATATTCTGCATGTGCGCTACCCGAGCTGCCCTGTTGTTGTATCGCCCTTACACGTATATATTTGGTGAAGAGTACAAATTATAAAAATCTTCGTTATCCGGTTTTCTACGGCACAGTCTCTCTCAGTATCAAATATTCTCTTTATACCAATACATATTTATGGAATACAATGCAGTTACAGTACAACATTTTTAAATTGGAATTTATGGAAGAATACTATTTCATATTCGCATACTCAATGAATATACGATTTAATACCGTGAAGGATGTTACTGAATTGTAGCACTGTACGTGCAAGTTTCCTTGGAACTATGCACATTAGAACCGATTGCTGACAGGCAGGAAGCCAGCAATACACAGGGCACGTGGAGTGACGTAGAAAGCGTTTTGTTGCTTTACTGTGAGGGTTAATGGAGGACGTGGTAAAATTGAATAAGTTGCTCAGTTGTGAAGTAAAGAGGAAGTTAACGCATCGCTGAAGTCGTTGCTCAAACAATGGTTTAATAAAACCATTCACAGCCCAGGGAAGTAATTAGGTCTGATGTGAAACCGAGGTATAGTTACTAGAAAGCAGAGATGCAACGAAATATACATCAGCATGTGATCGCCCCATCTGCCCACTGAAGAATGAAATATAATGATACCTCCATACTTTTTGGTTTTATTGACAAATTGTTTACTGTTCCCAGTTTGACGAAACTGGAATATAAAAATACACAGAATTCAGGGAAAAATCACAACACAAAGGAATATGTTAGACAAGTCCCATGAAAATGTGGCAGAGGTAAAATATTTTGGAAAGATATAATAAAACCAAAATTTCGGAAACGCTTGTTTACAATAATTTCATAATCTTATATCATCGCGTCTGCTGTTTAAAAACGTAACAATTAAGACAATCACAGCTGTAATATTGACTGCCCTGAATAGCAGTACAAAACGGGGTTTCACGTATTAAAGTCGAAACGTAGAGTGAGGACGTTCCAGAAAAGGGAGATGAAGAAAATAACTGGATCTGAGGAGGGAGGAATAGCAAGAGGTTGCAGAAAACAGCATAATAAGGAGAATACTGATTTGCAGTCTTCGACAAACAACATTAAGTTGATCAAGTCAAGGAGGATAAGAAACAATGGTCAAGTAGCTGGGCTTTGGCATGGCACAGAATAGAAATGAATGCAAAGTTTTGGTAGTAGAACCGAAAGAGAGCAGCTTCAAAACTTAAGCATACACAGAATAACAAAAGTGGTGTTAGAGAAACAGAAAGGAAAGATGGGAACTTGATTCCTGCGTGTCCATTGGCGGGCTTTGTGAATCTTCAGCTTACATGCCGTACTGGAGATTTCTGGACTAGATAGCAAATATTAGCTGACCTCTCTTGGACAAACACAGAAGTAAAGATACTAACTTCCAAGAGAATAGTTACAAACTTTTAACTTAAACATCTCTTCAATTACAAAAACTAAATACAATTCTTTATTTATTACATATCTACACCATACTTCTCACGCCACCTTCAGGGACAGTGTGCATTTAGAAGGTGTCTAATATATGAAAATGCACGCAATTGAAAACTTCAAAATTTTAACTCATACGACAAATTTTCATGGTACAGACGTACGTGCATCTCACACATACAACGAATAGGACCATTGTTACGAAGTCAGGTAAGGAAATATTATCGCACAAACTTTAGGAGGTGAAGATATTTTTGAGTAAAACCTAATCGTTTATCGATGATTAATAAGTCCAGTAGCGTGGAAGTACCATACCCTCATCACCGTGATCACAAATGCTCGCCAGCTCTAGTTCACATCACACAAGCTCTAATTACAACACTTCCTGTTAATACTTTCCGCAGATTCCTGTTATTCAAATTTAGATCCGAGATTTCTTAATTCACTTCGCACAGCTGTCCCTGTGCACACCATGAAAGCATACGTGGAGAGAAGTCATTCTTAACCACTGCGCTACGTGGCAGTAAGCTGTCAGCTTCAAGCACAGGCCGCTTTGCTTTCGTCCAAATTACCGGCAACCTTCAATAGGAGGTTTGGTGAGACCCAAAGCCAATCCGGTCGTTTGGAGATAAGGAAAATCTCATGCCCCTACCGCACTTCATTAAGTAAGGCCTGAAACTTTCAAGTCTCATTGCAGGAGTTGAAGTTTGCAGGTGCGTAGCTAAGATTTCCTTTCGAAATTCCACCTGTCTCAGCATTCGGCACCTGACAACAGTCTTCCACTACTCAGCACATGCTTCACGTCGCCCATTAGAAACATACATATGTCACTGGAGGCTTCCTGTCTCCTTTGGCCACCTACCTGTTGTTGTGAATTTTAATCATTTTTCTTCGAAACGACAACGCCTATATACAAGGCAGGCAATATACATACAAGTATAACGCAATATCGACGTGCTTTCGCGTAACCATTGTCGCCGTAGAGAAGCAATAAGTATTACATATTCTGTGTGTGTGTGTGTGTGTGTGTTTGTAACCTTAGTTATCCGGCATGAAGAAGGCACTCGCTGTATGATACTTCCATCTGTGTTCTGTCTGGCTGTACCGTATATTTTCAGCATTATCTCACAAACGGCACCATTTTCGTAAAACAGATATTGAACATCAAATGTGTGTTTTGATATTCGCTACAAGCTTTGTCTGAATCATTTCTCATTCTAGTAAGAAGAATTCAGCGAGATACTATCATAAATGCACGTACGTCTTCACGTAAAAAAACCCATTATTCTTGTCAAATTTTAATAAAACTCGTATTTCTTCTACTGGTTTTCGAAAAATACTAAAATACGATTTTCATGAAAACCAGTCCGGCGGGAGCAGAGTAGTTCCATGCGGACGAACGGAAATGACGAAGCTAGTAGCCACTTATCGCAGTTTTGCGGACCTAAAAACGCTCAAACCGAAAACTCGTGAGTTGATACATGCCAATCTATCATACTTCAAGGGACACGCAAACACTGGATCACTGTACGAACTAATTTGTTAAACATGAATTTCAGGCTTCAAAATATTACGTTCCTCCCACCACCACCACCACCACCACCACCACCCCCCCAAAAAAAGAAGACTGCTGCAATTTCAATCATGTACATAGGAACTAAGCAAGAGATAAATTACAGACGTTCTGTCCTCAAGTGGCAAGACAAGGCACTTGAGTGAGTGGAGGTAAGGGTTCATGAATTCCTATTTGTGTTTTCAATGGCAGTCGTTATTTTCACGCCTCAGCAACAATTACTGAGGAGGAAAGACGGCTCTAATTAATATCCACCATAAAAATTTTTATATTTAAGTGTACGGACAGTTCATTCCCACGTTTACCACACACAACACATTTGGGTTAAAGCAAAAGAGTAAAGACTGTGCGACTCTTTGTATTCCAAATAACCCTGCCGAAAATGAGTACTCGAAAATTACTGAAATCGCCGAGATCCAAATTCGTGTGTCTCCATGAGCAATTAGGACAATGGTTTGCATTTCCCCGTTCACTCGTCGAAAACACAGAGAACATCCTCCTCCCATTAACATCCCATTGATTCCAGACAGTGAAGGCTGCTGTTACTGAGTTAATTATAGTGCAGCACAACATAAAGTGGTTAGGGACAATCGGTGGATGGGTGGTTGTGTATGTATTGTATTGGTTACATTATTGACGACGGACGTGGCGGAAAATTACTACCAGTTCCAGGGTTTGAAGGGTGAGGTTTATATCAATAGGGATTACACGCGGAGTTAGAGATGTAACGTTGTATTACTAGCTATAGAACACATCCCTTTAACTTTACAGCTTGCCAAACAAGAGACATGCAAACTTTATACTTTTTGTGCAGCTGTTTGGTACTATATGCATCAGTTGTGCATCGTGCGTTCAGGCGTCGATAATGATTTCAACTGCTACACTACTGGGTACGTACTCTCGCCTTGACTTTTTACTTCTTACTGAAAGATATTTCCAGTGTAACCTAATTTATACAGGATGTCCCAGGAGGAATGTGCCAGACTCCGGGAAGGGGTTGTTTATGTTAAAGTATACCGATATAACCCAAAACACCTATGTCCAAAGTTGAACGGTTACGGAGATAATGGCCAGAGAAGTTTGAAACTTTGACAGCTGTTACACACTTATTGATTA
>Ga0209628_10003860_pt1 | contig 10653 bp, 7 predicted proteins | sample TergutCu122P4_FD_187285 | JGI IMG/M metagenome (GOLD analysis project Ga0209628, IMG submission 187285) | Cubitermes ugandensis P4 segment gut microbial communities from Kakamega Forest, Kenya - Cu122 P4 (SPAdes) (version 2) | ecosystem: Host-associated > Arthropoda: Insects > Digestive system >... | reverse complement strand
AACGGGTTGTAAATAATGCTGGTGACTACATTGAAGGACAGTAAAACTTCGAAACATGTATCTATTTTGTATCAGTTGTAAATAAATAGTTGCCACTATTAAAGTTCCAACTCTCGTACTTTGAAGGCAGTATGAACAACGCAGAGGCCGTTACGTATGAAGATATAATAAGAATCTTGAGACAGCCAACTAACAACTCGCAGTAGAGTCTTTGCCGTGGTATTAACAGTTTATCCATGAATCCCAAACTTCTCCACATTTTTGTGGAAACCGAAGGCTTGAAACAAGAGCTCAAAAGAGAACGGCACTGGCCTACAATATTCACATACAGTAGAATCTGGATAGATCTGCATGAAAGGCACCGAGGTTGCCTCGAATTACCGACAACTCAGACTACGCGGTTTACAGCCATTTGCAACATACGATTACGTATCTTGTGTGATGTACACCTACATACTGTATTATTACGTATTATATGCATGTATAACATTGTATTAGAATATCAACGCGCACAACTGTCTAACAGTAGAATAACAGCAGAACATAGACTCTCAAGTTAAACTGTAAGGAAATCAAAACCTTCCCTCTCATTTAAGGTGCAACAATAGGCCTACACCAATAAAGAGCTAAAATAGAGTGCAGTAACGCCTGCAAGACACTTGTGCACACAGACACACCTACTTGAAAAGAATTCTGTACACAACGTAGAAACGAATTTGACTACTGCACATCGGCTCGGACGAAACGAGCAATCGGGACTCGAATCGAGACAGGAGGTCTACTGCAACCACAGATCATCTAGTACTGTAACTGTAGACTACGGTGGAAAGGTGAGTTGGACGTCGCGAAAGGTATGGACAGATGGGACAGCCGATCGACGGGTGCGATGGTGGATTGGGGAAGCCAATCGGCAGGAGGTGGGGTGGGTTATGAATCTAGAAGCTGATCTGAGGAAGGTAGGGTACAGTGGGGATCTGAAATGCGAACAATGGGTGGGAGGAAGAATTGGAGATGTCCATCAGAGGGTGGGAGAAGGTATTGCGGTTGAGGCAGTCGATCATGAGGCAGAGGGAGAGTTGGGGAAATGAAAACCGACTAACAGGTGGCAGAGACGGTAAAGGTAGTGAAAGCAGATAGGCAGAGGTGAAGGTAGAAATGAGGTTGGTACAGGCGATCGGCTGGAAGGGAGGGTGAATATTAATGTTTATTGGTGTAATGCCTACTTAGAACGAGGGGCTTGACCTCCACCAAGTTAATATCTAAAGTAAGCAATAAGTGAAGATAAAGTACATTTCATTAGAATGCTGCCACCAGTCGACGTTTCGACAATGACTAAATACACACGGATTCAAGGATTAACAAGATACACACTCGACTTGTTAAACCTTTTAGCAAGAAATGTAACTATGTAGGTATGGTGTAGTTTACTAAGTTTAAACACATAAATATATGGTACAAAAGAGGGAAGATATGAACAGAATAAGGTTTGAGTTAATCTAGTAGTTAACCAAGTCGTTTAAATAATTAATTTGCCTCTCTTGTGATCCAAAGGGCATAATTTGGAATTTAGTAGGATAATCCCAAAATATGTTCCAAAATTGCTCGACTCGAATAAATGAATTTCAAATACAATCAGTATGGCTTACCTTTTACAATTAGCAGCAAGAGAATCATAGCACAGTAACAGAGTAACTTTAACAAATTCTGGCAGACGTAATAACACAACTATTACTCAGTCGTTGCACAGTTGTAGAGATACAAACAGCCGAAGATTAACAATCTAACAAGTGAGCAATCAGTGAGGTCATTTACTGAAAGGCAGTACACTATATTGGGGACAAGTTAAGGTTCAGTCATTCTTTCAGGTTTAATGGCTTACTGGGTTACTACCAGGTTTAAGAGTGTGTTACACTACTAAGTACTGCTGATTTTGCGGTAGTATGTGACTTGAACTCTTCCTGGTATACGAACGTTACCAAATATGGGCACGCAGTTAATGTAAGTTAATACAAGTTAATGTTCATTACATTAAACATGTAAGTGTTGTTAACATTCATCACATTGGTAACCACGCTTGGTTTTAGTCAAGATCCAAATGCAGTAGGCCATCTTGTTGGACACCTCGACCCTTGAAGATGAGATCTCTCCGTCTCTCCCAAACGTCTGGCACTAATCAGTGACATGGCACCACAACCAATACAACTGAGATATCGCCTACACCACTGCGAAAGCCTAAGAACTCGCAACTTTTATACTTTCATACCATGCGCACATACATAGATGTACATACACACCACTGATATGTCTTACTTTCAATTACTTTTATGGTAAAGGTAAAGTTGGCCCTGACAATGCAATAAAGGGATATGGGGGGAGTAAAGGCATAATACCACGCATTCTTAAAGTCAGCAACAGATGAAAGTGAGGGGCTGCTTTGTTCCCCAGTCAGCCACCAGTAGCAGTGAATAGGATTCCAGGTAGATGATATATTTTTACCAGATCATGTTACATACATCCAGTGAAATAAAAGGCTCTGAAAAATTAAATCAGCAGGTGTAAAAATATTCATGTATTGCTGCTTAATGTCACCTGAACATACATAATTTTGCTCCCTCTTCCACTCGTATGAGAACACTGTACATATCCATGCAGAACACGTTCCTTTACAAGCAATCTACTTAAACAGATGCAAACATAAAGTACAAAACAGTACATACATATTTATGCCAACATCACATTGATATTTTACATTCTACAACAGTGACCCCAACCGGTGTTAAACAACACACGAGGTTTACACAGCTGGCCTACTTAAAACTAATGTTGCAGTCTTGCATATTCACAGGTGGTTACCAATACTCTGCAGGCAGCAGATTCCTCCAAAACAATGGTAACAAGTGTCTTCTTCAGATAGCTTGATCCCTTACAGTGTGGGGTTGAAAAGGCAAGGTCAGGGTGGAAACACAGCTCCAAATGTTTCCCCTATGTTTCAAAAACACTGTCTCGTAACCCGCAGTACTCTGCAGATCCTTTGAGCAATTCATTTTCAACAAAAGGAAATTCTAATAACACACAAAACTTAACCTTAACAGAAGCAATTCCATTGTGATAGACAATGTACTTCTACTCCCCAACAAAGTAGATGTTTCAGGAACAGGTATAACATTGCCTGGCAGCATCCGCACCTGAACCAAGGAGTGACCGGACCGTGTTGACCACAGCTGTATGTAGCATTATAGGGCTCAGGTATCAAGTTATCCAATCCACACAGTACTAACAGCACTAATGAAACTATAGGGACATAACCAACAAGACCAAATCTTATACAACACAACCTGGTTGACAATTACACACTTAATGATCTCCAAGTGCACAAAATCCCATTACATTAAATTTGTCAGATCTAACACTGAAGTTATGTACCACCTTCAGGTTTGTAATTGTTAACAAATAAGGATGCTTTGTAAACAATTTACAAGCATATTTTGTTCCATCCACCACACCCTTGACACAAATGATTGATCAGGTATCACCAACAAACACAAAAATAACTGTATACAGCTGCCAAGTTCTTACAGTTATAGACTCCACACATAATTTACCTTAAAAATGTTGAGTTTCTGTGAACATATGCACTCACTCAAGACTTCAATAACATATGTTCACTGGCACTAACATAGCTGCCATCTCTTATGGCCACCATTGCTGGCAACAAGAAATAAAAAACTGCAGAGGTGAAGAAGTATGATGATCATACCAAATTTCATAAAAACCTATAAATTGGCCTGAAATTATTGGGAAGAGACAGACACTTGACAGGGACAATGCCTTCAGAATATACTTTCTTGTACCAAAAGAAAGCAGGCTAAAAATTAAGATTATATTTTATAAATGTTCTATTGAGCATCAATTCAAGAAGAATGAGATTGACAGAGCATGTGGCATGTATGGGAAACAGGAGAGGTGCACACAGGGTTTTGGTGGGCAGACCTGAGGGGATGAGACCAGTTCAAAGACCTAGGCATAGATGGGCAGACAATATTAAAATAGATCTTCATGAAGGGGGATGGAGGGGCAAGGACTGGATTGATCTGGTTTAGGATAGGGACAGGTTCTTGTAAATATGGAAATGAACTCTCAGGTTCATAATATGTGGGAAATTTCTTGACTAGCTTAGGGTCTATTAGCTTCTCAGGTGGGACTCTGCTCCATGTAGTTAGTTATTTAGTTAGTTAATCAGTCAGTCAGTCAGTCTATATAAAGAACTAAGTCCGGAAAATCTCTTAGAAAGCAACTACCTGGATTACCAATGGAATGATAATGGACAACATACTTTGGGACATTAATTGTGGGGGTGGTCAGTGAGTCAGACTGTTTCAGAAACCCATCCACTGGTAAGCTTAGACCAGCAGAGTCTTGTGTTCTGGAGAGGAATTCCAAGCTAACATCATATATGCACACATGTCTGTTTCTTTACTAACAAACACCTACACAGACCGCCACTGACTCTCTCTGTGCTCTACAGCTTCACAGAACTAAAATACATAAATTGCCACACATAAGTTCCAGGAAGGTCCTTCCATACTTTATCACAGATATTCCCAGGACATAACAACAGCAAAAATATCATTTTAAAACACATGTGCAAACATTTAAAAAACAACATTTCGATGAAAAAGTGGAATGAATAAATCAGTTCCAGCTGATTAAATTCATCTGCCTTCACAGCTGATGCAACATGGTTGTGTTCAAATCCATTTTATCTGTTCTTCGTCCTGAATAGAGGACTGACTGCTACGGACAGCCTCCAGTTCAAGGTGGGGTGTTATAGCTGCATACGGTATGTGAGAGTGAATGGATGTCAGGCACGGATAGTACTGCCTGTAGCACAGGTAAGAAATTGAAATACCTAGCAGTGAGCCACACAAAACATCTGGAACACAAAGTCAGACATAAAACATATCAGCTGTATTTATCAAAGTAAACTGAAGAGGTATAAAAGGGATCTAATCTGAAGAAATTACTTCCTTTACAAGAAAAATACAAGTCCAGGCCCTTTATTTTCACTTTTATTTACCAAGCACAACATAAAAACCTTGATTTATGATCTGTAAAGTTATTTTGTTTCCTTAGTCATACAAAGAAACAAACTTTACCCTACAACAAGCCATGAAGGCTTGGAGTGGGAGTAGAGGTATACCACATTCACTCAAATGCAAGACAAGGTTTCTTCTTTAAATTTACTCCTTAAATATGTGAGGTCACCTTACATTTGCGTATGAAACAGTGAAGCTGACCAAGCCAAACCGGAATGCTCTGAACTGGACCATGCAGAGCCAAATCAAGGTCTGCATAACACACTCAACAAGTGCGATCTGCACTCTACTGAGACATTACACAGAACAGAGCAGTAATTCCTTATTGATGTTTCAGGACAATCTATCGGTCCCATCTGTAAGCTACAAGAAATCCAAAAGACCTATCAGAGCACAACTGAAGTTAAACGACAGTCTCCTTTTTTGGAATTTTGTCCATCATTTAATTTTTTAAAGAAGTACAATATTTCAGAAGCCAGCTCTGTTTCCATTTTCAGGCAAAGAAGCACCTAACCTGGTGGACCCCTTAGATTGAGCTATTCCTTATCACTGGGTACCTTAGAAACAGTAAATTGTTAAGATATGCATATGAGAACAGATCTAGTCCAAGTGTAGTAACATGAAAATGGCTACTGAAAAATTAAAAATCAAGTACAAGGCTCAAAAATAAAAACTGGACCAATCCACAAATTAAACACTATAATAAAAGCCATGAACTCAGACTGATCAGACCACAGACACAACACAAAAATCCAGAACACACATATTTAAATTCATAACACCACTAACATCATCTGTGGAGAAAACTGTTAATCTTCATGGGTTCAAGCAAGTTTATAAACCATGAAAAGTAAATGTATTATTTAGTCAGTGTGGATCATAATGGCATGGCAGCACATCTCACCAGAAATGACTGTGAAGGGCATGATGGAGACAATGACACTGATTGTAAAGGTACATAGAATCTTGCATGCTTTGTGTAATAAGTGTATGAAAGTAACAGTAAAATATTTTTTCTTAGCAGATATTTTATATTTTGGGGGGTTGTCTTAGATTTGGATAAATATATTTTCACTTGACAGACATGATTTTTGAGGGGTAGTCTTATATTAGAATCATCTTGCATTTGGGTAAATACAGTAAACACAAAACTCTTTCTTTAAGCTTGGCGCTAAATACAGGTGGGTGGTCAATGCCACTTCCTGGCTGCCCAACCCGTAGGAAAGAGACAGAGTGTCCACTGTACAGGAGGTTGGGTGGGTCCCAGGGCCTGTCCAGATGGATGCAGAAAATCTCATCCCCACCAGGGTTCCATTCCTGGATCATCCAGCCTGTAGATGCTATCCTGGCTCATAACAGGCAGATACATCCAAATGATAATAAAATTGTGATGTGCTATGCACATATTGTTGTTAGGACCTATAATGACACAACCACAACCTTATCATTGACCACTTGAAAGAGATGCCTAAAAAAGCAGTAAAGTTAGGGTTGCCAACAAAGAGGTAAGCTGCAGGATTCAGTTCACATACATTACTGATTCAAAAACATTGATCCACTACACACCATTCAAGAAGTAAAGTGATATGCACAGTGTATAGATTAGATAGATAGATATGCACTGGGTTCGAGCCCTTGCGGTCCTGATGCACCTAGGCCTTATGGCCCTTTGTGTCCCATAATCTGATATCAGCTTAGGGGAGCCCTGTCCCTTTACCAAAGTTCCAGATGGCCCCCAGATTTAAAATTTAATGTCCTCTGGGTCCAAGAAAGGAACCTAGGTATACAATCCTTTTCATTCAGAAAAAAGTCCTGGCAAGCAAATTTCCTCCAGGTTCCCCAGCGGGGCCCCTATGGAGAGAGATAACCGCTTACCAGGCATTTTTACGTCTCTCTTAACACATCTCTTTTTACCTTTCCCTCAGAGTCCCTGGTAAGGGGGCCCCCTCCATGTTCCCTAACAGGGTCCCCACGGACAGGGATACTCCGTCACCAGGGCCACTGGTCTATTTATTCATTCATGCATTCATTCATTCATTCATTCATGTATGTCTGCCAGAGTCCCCAAAGGGGAGCCCTCCTACATATGGGAAAAACATAAGGTCACCGTCCATGGAGCCCCACGCAGATGGAAGGCCTACATACAATGGGGCGCGGCATGGTTCCCCAAGGGGTATCATTAACAACACTGCTACCTCTACCCCAGTGCCATGCAGTCCTCGGCACAATACCTCCCACCTTGGCATGGGTAGACCACAGTCCCGTTAGCCAGCATGTGTTGTAGAAACCCCCATAAGGGTATACCCTCCACAACTGATACTGCCTCCCATGTGACCCAAGAAAATGGGCCCAAAATTACTTACAAGTCTTTCTGACAGACTGCAATGTGCAGGCACCTACCAACCAACCAACCATTTCACCTGTCATGTTCAATGAGACAACAGCAAGTCCAGAAACAAGGTACTTATAATTGAAATACATCACTGTCAGAACGCTAGAGATGTAATTTGGACAATCAGTATGTTCACTGCTAATACCGTCCCTACGGTGCGGTGATCGTTAAGTATCAGTCACTGCAACTTAGGAATGGCTATTATAAAAGCGTGTCCATGTTCTCACCAAAACACTGTGCTCAGAGTGACAGTACTGTGTCTTAGTTTCATAAACCCCAAAACCACAACCCAAATCCTTCAAACCCCACACCCTATACACATAATCATACTTGCCTTGCCAATGATGATGATAGTCACATGTTCGACTTAATGCCACAGCCAATGCAACAGACAGAGGGAGAAGGAAGGCACACAAACGCCACGATTTGCCTCTACCAACTGAACTAAAAATGTGAAGTTTCCCAGCTAGATAGAATGCGATGAACCCCATACTCACAAAGGAAACTGAAAGCAAAAGACTGTTTATGACAACAAGTTTCATTTTTGTGGATATGTGAGAGACACTGAGGATTATGGAATGGTAGATCAGTGCAGTACACATCTGAAAGTTAATAAATATACATTTCAATACTGGAACCTAACCTAAAACAGAACAAAGTTGTTAACTGTGTACGATGACACATTTAATGTGAACAACCTAGTGTAACATCTATAGAAACTGTAGGAGAATGCAAACAATTATTAATTACAATAATTCTCTCAAAATGAATCGTGATGAATACATGTATCATACAACATAAATTGTACACTCCAATGTGAAAACAAAGTCACATTTAATTCTCACTTGAGAAGCTTCGGAGATCACGAGCACAAATTCAGAATCTGTGGGTTGAACAGCACACAGGGCACATTTTACAAAAAGCTGCAGGAAAATCTGAGCTCATGCACAACACGTACACACATGTTTTCAAAGGGTTTCCTGTGAGTTAAGAGTTTTATGTTTTATATAAAACAACAGAAACAATTCATACAGTCTTTCCCAATTTGCAGAAATCTGCAACAAGATTGTGTAATTTCATAATACGGTAATATTTTTAAAGTTAACGACAGTGACATCACAGAATATTAATGCAGTAGACAAATGGTTCCCAAAGCATGCTCCGTGGATCCAAAGGGATTCGCCACCAGTTCTCAGGGGATCCATGTATACGTTGGTGTAATGGCTACTTTGATGTTTACTTATTTTTTTAAATTAAAGAAATAATGTTTTTTTAATAACAAAATAATGTTTTTTTAATAACAATCATAGGACATCTTCAATTGGCAATGTGTTTATTTTGTACAACAGAATATCTAATTAATAAAATCCCAGTCCCCACAAAGTAAGTGACAATCAGTTTAATTAAGGTCAAATCATGCAATGCATAGCTACACATGGTACTGGTATGTACAGTATATGCAGAAATCTAAAATACATTGTGAGATATACATTTTTAATTTTGGATACCTATCATCTGGACACTGTATATTCACTTGAGCAAGGATGTGAGGATCTGTGGTTATGAAGACAAAAGGGGTCCGCGGGCAAAAAAGTTGGCCAAACACTGCACTAGGCTATATAGTAATTACCAATTTGATGCACTGATTATTACTTATTTATAAAATACTAATCTCCTCTATTTTTATTTTATGAATAAATAATAATCAGTGCATCAAGTTGGTAATTAATATATAGTCAATTCATGATGCATGGTCAGAAAAACATCAAGTTACTGCACTAGGCATTCACCAAATTTCCAAGATAATGAAGATTCAAGTCTGGCAGGGTACGCCATGTCAATTTATAAATGTCAACGTATGTTAACTAAAAAGGCGAGTCAAATGAAAAACTTTAAAAAAAAAAAAAAGATCAGCTCATTTAGTGCAGATAAGTATGATACATCTTTGTTGTTTTTCAACAGTCCCCACTGTGTCCTTCAGCACTTCAACAATATCTGGATTACTCAAGAAGAAAATTTGATGCTACACGAACTTAGCAACTAACAGCATCATTAAATACCACACTTACATCCAGATATATTACACATAAAAGCAGCATCTACTTACAAGAAGAGTGGCCACTGGGGAAACTCTTGCGCCCCTCATTAACAACAGACTCGTCTCCTGTACACTTCAGCTCTGGGTTCACTTCTCCATCGGGGAAACACCGCCAGAAGAAATCAGGTCTTGGCCGCCCTGTCACAGTGAGAGTTAATTACACAGGAACTGCTGCATAGGATTATTAAATGACCGTGTCCTACACACAATGCATAGCCTTCACAAACTTCCAAATATGTACTGCAAAAAACCCTGTAAAAATGTTTATATGATCTTTGCACAAGCCACATAAAATCAGAGCGTAATGGGGACACTGTTCATCAACATAATTAACCCTCAAAACCACTCACAAAGTTTCAGTTACATTTCATATTGGGAACCAACATAAAAAGGTTTAAGATAAATTTAATTTTAGCCTACAATCAAACAGTATATTATTGTTTATATAAAGCTCTGATCAAAATTGATTTTTGTTTGACCATGCATCATCAATTAGGTAAAGTAATACAGCTGCAAAGGAAAGGGTTTCTAAATTTACAGTGCCCTTAGATGTGTTGTGGAGCGTATTGTGTAGCAAGTCTGGCAGAAAATGAAGAATTAAGGGTTCGTACAGTGTACAGAGGATGGCACTGAATGGTTAACCAAATGGGACGGTGGACAGTTCGTTACATACATCAGTTGGTAGTATCGGACATAGCCAAAAACGTACAACACAGTGTATTTGTTACGTGTGGGTATCAAGTGTGTTTGGGTTTACTGAATGGATTTCTCTCATTTGAGTTACCAATGGGCTGGACACAGTATGGAAGCAGCTGTAATTTACGTTAATATAGGTAAAGTAATACAGATGAACCAACTAGATGCAACAATGTTTTATTGATCTATAAGACCAGCTCAACATGTTTCGGGCAATATTTTGCCCATCATCAGGAGAGTGAGACTGAGATATTTACAGCATATGGTATCCTGTTGTTGTTGTGGGTAGGTAGACGGTGAACGACAGCATGGCACTATGTGTACTGTAAAACGGGAGAGTCTCTCCCGTTTTACAGTACACATAGTACAAC